>ULUT01070126.1_pt1 | contig 127907 bp, 112 predicted proteins | sample 1958691 | NCBI WGS metagenome assembly ULUT01 (sample SAMEA4835766, study PRJEB28245) | human gut metagenome | biome: gut microbiome; material: fecal sample | place: Denmark | collected 2008 | reverse complement strand
GACAGACAGACAGACAGACAGACAGACAGACAGACAGACAGGGCTGATTAGGCTTTTGCAGTACGTTTACGGGTTTGCATTTGTCCGTTTGGAAGATATTGCCGATATTCATACAGGAACAAAGCCCGAAAATATTCTTGAAAATGTTGCAAAGTGTGAATATATCAATGCCGGAACAACGAATTCAGGATATACGTCGATATCAAATTGTGAAGGAGATTGCATAACAACTCCGTCAAGAGGACAAGGTGGTATAGGTTTTGTTGGGTATCAAAGTAATTCTTTTTGGCTCGGTCCGTTATGTTATTGTATAAGAAGCAAAAACGACAGAGTGGTAAATAAGTATCTCTATTATTATCTATCGATGAATAAGAGTAAAATATTGGAATTAAAAAAGGAAGGCGGAGTTCCTGCTGTAAATCGTAGTGATTTACAGAATGTAATGGTAAAAATTCCAACGCTTGAAAAGCAAAAAGAAATTGTAGAAATTCTTGATAAATTCGATAGCCTCTGCAACGATTTAAGCGCGGGTTTGCCCGCCGAGATAGAACATCGCCAAAAGCAATACGAATATTACAGAGATAAATTATTGAGGTTTAAATGATAAAAGCAGTAGTGTGGCATCGAAACGAGGTGAAATTATGGAGACTTTTGACGAAGAAAAAGTAGTGTTTGAAAATTATAAAAATATACCATCAAGCAAAATAAAATATAATGGTAGATTTTTTCATTGCCTTCATATAGAAGAATTAACCCGAAGTTTTTTCTTCAAAAATTCTTGGATAAACTCATCCGGTAAAAATGATTTGCCTCCCGATTTTCATAATGACAAGCATCAAATTATGCTGGAAGTTATGAGAATTGATGATTGTGTTAATGAATTAAATGGTAAACATGTAAGCAACTCTTTTGAAAAAGCAAATGTTTTCATGAAAAATGTTGCAGGAAGGGATTATAAAAAAACGTTGAACGGAACCTTGGTTTTTATTACGGATACTCGTAATTCAAATGATTTTAATTTTAATGGATACCTTACTAATTTTGAAAGAGTGATACGCGGGCACTCTGAAAAAGTTGCAAAATATAGACTTAATTACCCGAAATGCAAAACGATCGTTTTTCTTGTTTGCGACGAATCGAATAATTATATACAAGTGTTAGATAAAAACGATTTAGAAAGAGAAGATGAAAAAGATGTTTTTATAAATAGTTTTTATCCTCATTATCAATTTGACGATGCAAGGTTTATTGATATAATTAAAAAATGCTCGGCGGATTATTTGATATGGTTTGGGCGTTTTAAATCGCTTTATATTAACAATAAAGAGATTAACTATCCAAGAGTATGTATTTACGATATAAAACATATTAAAAGAAACGGATTAACTTATAATCATGATTTAATGTTTAAGGTTAAGGAGGAGCAAGTAAATGAGTTTTTATAACGTTGTTTCGGAAAGCGAAGAAAGTACGGTTGTTAGCGAATATAAGTCGGAAGAAAAACGTTCGGACGCTTATCAATCGGAGGAAGAACTCGAAAAAGAATTTATTCATCTTTTAACGGAGATGAGTTATGAATATTTGCCTATTCATAATAAAGACGAATTACTGCCGAATCTTCGCAAAAAGTTGGAGGAACTAAATAATTATTCTTTTACCGATACCGAATGGGAGCAGTTTTATAACAACTGTATTGCGGGCAAAAACGACGGTATCGTAGAGAAAACGCGGCGTATTCAGGAAGATAACGTGCAAATTTTACACCGCGACAACGGCGAAACGAAAAACATCACGTTATTCGATAAAAGGAATATTCACAACAACAAGTTGCAGGTAATTCATCAATACGAAGAAAACGGCGGAAATTATAAAAACCGCTACGACGTTACCGTTCTTGTAAACGGATTGCCGCTTGTACATATCGAATTGAAACGCCGCGGCGTGAATATAAGGGAAGCGTTTAATCAAATCGACCGCTATCAGCGCGATAGTTTTTGGGCGAACGGCGGGCTTTTCGAGTACGTTCAGATTTTCGTTATATCGAACGGAACGAACACGAAATATTATTCCAACACGACGAGATATAATCACATTAATGAAATGAATTCCGAAAGAAAGGGCAAAACGAGCAATTCTTTTGAATTTACTTCCTTTTGGGCGGACGAGAAAAATCGTATTATTCCCGACCTTATCGATTTTACCAAGACTTTTTTCGCAAAGCATACGATTTTGAATATTTTGGCGAAATATTGCGTGTTTACTTCCGAAAATATGCTTTTGGTTATGCGCCCGTATCAAATCGTTGCCACCGAAAAGATATTGAACAGAATACAAATTTCGTACAACTATAAAAAATACGGAAGCGTTGCGGGCGGCGGATATATCTGGCATACGACGGGTAGCGGAAAAACGCTTACTTCGTTTAAGACGGCGCAGCTTGCAAGCAAATTGCCGTATATAGAAAAAGTTTTGTTCGTCGTTGACAGAAAAGACCTTGACTATCAAACGATGAAGGAATACGATCGCTTTGAAAAGGGCGCGGCGAACAGCAACGTTTCCACGGCGGTGTTAAAACGGCAACTCGAAGACGATAAATCGAAGATTATCATCACAACGATACAAAAATTAAGCACGTTTGTGAAAAAAAATATCGGACATGCCGTATTCGATAAGCAAATCGTTATCATTTTCGACGAGTGCCATCGTTCGCAATTCGGCGACATGCACAAGGCGATTACGAAATATTTCAAGAAATATTATCTTTTCGGGTTTACGGGTACGCCGATTTTTGCCGTAAACGCAGGGGCTTCTAAAAATCCGAATCTGCGCACGACAGAGCAGGCGTTCGGCGATAAATTGCATACTTATACTATCGTTGACGCTATCAACGATAAAAACGTTTTGCCGTTCCGCGTGGATTATATTAAAACGATGGACAAAGAACCCGATATCGACGACAAAGACGTGTGGGATATCGACCGCGAAAAGGCATATCTTGCGCCCGAAAGAATATCGAAAGTCGTTGCATATATTCTGGAACATTTCGCGCAGAAAACGAAGCGCGATAAAGGGTACCAGTTCAGGCAGCTTGTGAACGTGGAAGAGGTTGCCAAGGCGAAAAACGGACTCGATACGCAAGAGATTAAAAATAAAACGTTTGTAAAAGGGTTTAATTCGATTTTAGCGGTTTCTTCTGTTGAAGCGGCAAGGCTTTATTATAAAGAATTCCAAAAACAGATGAAAGCGCGCCCCGAACAGGCGATAAAAATCGCTACGATTTATTCTTTTGCGCCGAACGAAGAGGAAGACAACGGTTTTTTAGGGGAAGAAAATTCGGATGATACGAGCGCGCTCGATTCGTCATCGCGCGACTTTTTAGATGGCGCGATTAAGGAGTATAACGCCTATTTCGGGACGAATTACGATACTTCGGCGGATAAATTTCCGAATTATTATAAAGACGTATCGTTGCGAATGAAAAACAAGGATATCGATTTGCTTATCGTCGTGAATATGTTTTTAACGGGCTTCGACGCGACGACTTTGAACACGCTTTGGGTGGATAAAAACTTGAAAATGCATGGGCTTATTCAGGCGTATTCGAGAACGAACAGAATTTTGAACTCGGTTAAAACTTTCGGCAACATCGTATGTTTCCGCAATCTGCAAAAGCGTACCGACGAGGCGATTTCGCTTTTCGGCGACAGAGAGGCGGGTGGTATCGTTTTAATGCGCGGTTTCAAAGATTATTACAACGGATACGTTGACGAGCGCGGGGATAAGCACGACGGGTTTGTGGATATGATTGCCGAACTTACCGCTAAATTTCCGCTTGAGGAAGAGCGTATAACGGGCGAAAAGGCTCAAAAAGAATTTATCGCGTTATTCGGCGCGGTGCTTAGAATGCGCAATCTTTTAACCGCATTTGATGATTTTGAAGGAAAAGAAATTCTTTCGGAAAGAGATTTGCAGGATTATTTAGGGCGGTATCAGGATCTTCGCGACGAGTGGAAGAAAAAGAGAGAGAACGAAGAGAAAGAAGATATTACCGACGACGTTGTATTCGAACTCGAACTCGTAAAGCAGATTGAAATAAATATCGATTATATTCTGATACTCGTTACGAAATATCACGATTCGCATTGCAATGACAAAGAAACGTTAATTACGATACAAAAATCTATCGACGCAAGCCCTGAACTGCGCAGTAAAAAGGCTTTGATTGAAAACTTTATCGACGGAATCAACGACGTTGACGACGTTATGGCGGAATGGCATTCCTACATAGCGGCGGAAAAAGAAAAGCAATTAAACGAAATTATTGCCGAAGAAAAACTGAAAGCGGACGAAACAAAGAAGTTTATCGATAATGCAATTGCCGATGGCGAAATGCGTACAACAGGTACGGATATAGATAAGCTTATGCCACCGATTTCAAGATTTGGCAATACAAATCGAGAAGAGAAAAAACGCATAATAATCGAAAAACTCAGAACATTTTTTGAGCGATTCTTTGGGGTCTAATTGTATAACACAAATATGCGAGATAAAGGAGTGCACCACTATGATTACAGAAGAAATGTATTGCAAATTTATAATTAAGCAACAGAAAGTGTTGACAGATGAAATCAAAGAAGCAATAAAAGAGCAGACAAGGTTGAGTGAGATTGCTCATGAAATGCAGGACATACGCGATGATTTGGAAGAAAAATCTAAAAATTTAATTGTTTCGGGTTTTGCGAAGCTAAAAGAAAAATATCCGGATATTGAAAGTAAACTAAGTCAAAAAGAAACCACAATAGAGGCTATGAGATGGTTACTTAATGAATTTATTAATAAATCAGAGAATTATTTATATGTTTCTGAACGGATGAAAGAAATACCGGAGTTTCAAGAAAATCTAAATTTGCAAGATGAGCTTGGTAGTGCAACCTATAATTATTTTAATGCTGTCTATGCTTTGAACAAAAAAATAGATTCGGATAGAAAGAAATTCTTTTCAAAGAAATACATAGAAAAAATGGATGAGTATGCAGATAAGGGATTGCTGCTTTATTTTTTTGAAACTCCGGATATTGATTTGCTCGATGAAGAATTGACGGATAATTTTTTAATTGACACTTATTTATATAATGATTGCTTTGACCTTAAAATAATGCTTGATAGATATGTAAGCATACCTATTCCAAGTCCAATTATGCGAAGGAAGAGCGAAGATATAATTGTAGCTATAAATCTTTTGATCGCAGGTTGCTACCGTTCCGCAGCCAGAAATATTTTTGCTTTATTAGAAAGTGAACATAAGCGTTGTGCCAATGCGTTTGAAGGATATTTTGCGAAAAAGAAGGAGTATAAAAAGGGACATGAGCGAGCAAATAAGATAAAAGATTTATTGGATAAAATCAGTATAGAATGGGAACAGCATAGTTGGGAAAAAATTAATAATTACTATAAAAAGATTTTCGCTAATGACAAGATGGAAGGGGTTTGTTTTAGGAATGGAATTGTTCATGGAGATTATACAGAAGATGCAATTGATACTAACGCCGAGGAAGTAGGAAAGTTAGTTTTTTTGTGGCTAAATTTAAGATTGTTAGCAGACAACCTAAGTGTTCTTGAAGATGGCTACAAAAGTGTACTTTCCTATTTAACGGGATGGGCAATTGACCAAGAATCTTAATTTAAGGAAAGGAAAAGATGCAAATGCCCCCCTGTAAACGGTCAAGAAAAAATATGTATTAAAAAGTAGGTAATTTATGAATTCACACAGTAGTATAGGCTAATGCATAATATGGAAATCGAACAAAAATGCTTTGCAAGATTACATTCGTGATGTATGATGTGAATAAGTGCGAAAAATCTCTGCTATATAGCGGATAAAAATAAGTAAAATGGCTGTAATGGATAGTGCTGCGTATAGGTACGCAATAAACAACGGCAGCAAGACTAGCGATGTTTTGCTCTCTGTTTGTACTGTATTAACGCAAGCAAACATCAAGAACCCTAGAAACTAATTATAAGTTAGTTTTACGTAAACAAAACATCAATGCCACCGCAACAGCGGTGGCATTGTCGTATTATAAGTTTCTTTTGTATTTATATTATACTTTTTTCATCGTGAGAGAGCAATTAGGGCGGTGCGGGCGCATAAAACAGATAAATGCTCGATTTGTGGCGTATCGCGCGCATACGCGCACGTGCGCCTTCCATATATTTGACAAACGGCATCGGATGATGTATTTTTATTGGTGGAAGTGGAGATATGCTCGAAAATAAAAAGTTTCTCAATTCAAATGCCATAAAACTCATTGCGATTATCGCAATGACCATCGACCATATCGCATGGGCGGTGTATCCTGGCTATTCAACCGAGCCTGGTGCTATCGTCATGCATATCATCGGCAGAATCACTTGCCCCATCATGTGCTATTGCATCGCCGAAGGCTTCCATTACACCCACGATGTCAAAAAATATACACTTAGATTGCTGATTTTTGCACTTATCTCACATGTTCCTTATATGTTGCAATCATCGGCGTTTTTCGAGTTTGGCGCGCTTGCGCTCGTTCCGTTTGCCACGGGCGGCAGCGTTATGGGACATATTCTCAATCAAACAAGCGTCATGTGGTCGCTTGCAATTGGGCTTATTATGCTCCGTGTGAATTACAGCGAAAACATCAAACAAGCGGTCAAACCTTTTCTTATCTTTTTGTTGTGCATAGCCGCATTTCCTGCCGATTGGAGTTGCATCGCGTCTCTTTGCGTGTTTGCAATAGGCACAAATCGCGGCAAACCGCTCTCGCAAATCCTTTGGAGTATGTTTTTCGTGAGCCTTTACGTGCTTGTCTATTGCCTTTCCATGTCCGTGACCTACGGGCTTATACAATTTGCCGTCTTGCTCGCCATCCCCGTTCTCGCCTTCTACAACGGTCAGCGCGGCAAGAATCCGACTGTAAACAAAGTTATGAAATGGGTGTTTTACATATATTATCCGTTGCACCTTCTCGTGATTGCATTAATACGCATTTTTGCGTAATCTATCGGCTTTAATTGTATTTAACAGTTTTGAACGACGAGTGATTTGCTCCGTCGTTTCTTCGTTTTCGGACGTGTTTCTCGCTTAATAAACGGCGGAATCGGTATAATAAAAAGCGAAAATAAAAACTGCATTGTCACACAAGGATATATATGTTGTGATTAAAACTTAAATCTAACGCCGAAAAAGTCTCTTGAAAAGAAAAAGTGCAACAGTACAAGCCGTTTGCAAGGCAAACGACCGTCCTGTTTCTCCGAATGGATCTCGTACCACACGCAAATGCTACGCATTATTTTGTCTTTTGTTTCCCGCTACGCTTTGTGCAAGCACAATCGAGCGGAAAACAACAAACAACCTGAAAAGTCTTTCAGGTTGCGTGTGGTGGATGGGCAGGACTCGCTCATCAGCGGAGCGGAAATGCTGGCATTTGAGAGCGGAGCGTGCAGTGTGACCGAAGGGCACAGGGCACACAATGTGTGCGGTGCGGAACGCACCCTCGAGCCTGTTGCAGACACCAACAGCAAAAGAAAAACCCTACTGTTTAGTAGGGTTTTGATGTTGGTGGAAAGAATTTGAACTAATCCGCACCGTGAGGAGTGGTGGGTGTTTTTTCAAGGTTGAAACGCAGTTTGTGTCGGCGGTTTATAACGTAAAGTATCTCAAAATGGATTGTTTGGTCTATGGTTATATCCAACACTTGCATCGAGCGTTTTGCCTTGTTAATTTTGATTTTACATCGAGATGAAAAATATCCCCGACGTTCATTGTCTGAATCATCGGGGATAGTGTTGGTGTATTTGTAGAATATTTCTATTTTGTCGTCATAGACGACAACTCTGTCGAGTATGTGTTGTAAATATAGTTGCGGATCGTCTTTGAACTCCGTGCGCAAGAATCGTTCTATTTCTTCCTTATTGAATGTCTTTTGCCGACGCGTTTCTTCAACTGCTATTTTTGTTTCTATATCTTCCTTTTCGTTTTCGAGAGCGGCAAGCCGTTCTTTTGTGGTTTTTGTTATTATTCCTTGCTCTATTGCGCTCATGACGTTGGTCAATGCTTTGTCCGTATCAAGCAATCGTTTGTGCAACATTTGCAATACGCTGTCGCTCTTGTTGCGTTGTGCTTGAACTTCGAGAACTTTGTCCGCAATAAGCGATATGTTTTCATCAGTGCAAAATACTTCATACGTGACTTGCGAAACGAAATCGTCCAGTTCTTGTTGGCGGATAACGCGCAAATTGCAATCTTTATGTTTTTTACGCCCTGCGCACTTGTAATAAAAACGCAATTTGCCGTTTCTTGCCGTTGAACTATCTCCTTGCAGTTTTCGTCCGCAATATCCGCACACGACTTTATTGCGCAACAAGAACGTCGTGTTGACGCTGCGTTTTCCTGTCTTATTTACCGCAAGTTTTTTCTGTATCGAGTCGAACAACGATTTGTCTATAATCGGCGGATAGATGTTGTCAAATACCTCGCCGTTGTATTTGGTGATGCCTATATATTTTTCATTTACAAGCATTTTGTACACGGTTTGCGGAACGAACGGTTTGTTTTTGTATAAAACGCCTCGCGACGTCAGTTCTTCTATGATTTCGCGCACGATTTTACCGCCGTAATAGCGTTCAAAGATATATTTTACGATTTTCGCTTGTTCTTCGTTGATTTCAAGTTTTTTGTTCACGACTTTATATCCGTATGCGACGCCGCCACCTCCGAATTGTCCTTTGAGCCTGCTTTCTCTAAGTCCGCGCTTTATCTTTTGGGATAATTCCGCCGAATAATATTCCGCAAGTCCGATATACATATTTTCGAGCAGTATTCCGTCCAAGTTGCGCGAGCCGTCTATATTGGTGGACGTTCGCTGCGTTGCGGATATAAGCGTCTTGCCGCTTTTTATGAGTTTTTGCTTGTTCAATGCAATCTCAATCGAGTTTCTGCCAAACCGATCCAACGCATATACCAGAACTATGTCCCAAGCACTTGTGCGTTCAGCGTCCGCAAGCATCTTTTGGAAGGACGGACGATTGTCGTTTGTGCCTGTCATGGCGCGGTCTATGTATTCGTGGATAATGGTTAAGCCGTTTTGTTCTGCGTATTTGTAACACTCTCGCAACTGTCCTTCGATGGACTGTTCCGTTTGCCGTTCGCAAGAGTACCTCGCATAAATCACAGCACCTTTCATTGTTGTATTTCCTCCTAAGTTTTGGTTATTGTGTCTTTCGACAGGAAACGAGATGAACGAAAACGATATGGATTATTTCATATCCGAGTTTTTGTGGGGATTGTCAAGGGTTGCCGTGGCAATGCATTTACCCTTGACAATGCCGAGTTTGCGTTCACGCTTCCTGTGAGAAAGACAATTTTGTTATATCAAATATTTTTTATGTGCGTAACATACTCACAGGGTACAAAACCAAGTATTTTTGGATATTTACCTAGACTCAGCCGTACTTTCCCGTTCTTTTTCCGTACATTGCACTATAAATAGCGTAAATGCAAGAGAGTGAGAAAGCAAGGACAGTGTCGTGCGCAGTATGGACATTTTTGAAACACCAATGGAACATAATTTGAACACAATTTTGATAATAAAAATATGATTGCGGAACAATGGCGCAACGCCTACGCGACACAAAATATCGAAACGGCAAACGAGATTTTGCAATACAAAAACGCCAAGTATTTCCGCAGAAAAAAGCGACGGCAACGGCATGGCGGATAAGCGAGGATTTCGCCAAGCGGGTTAGCGCGAAACCTCGCTCCGCTCCGTGCCGCCTTTTGCGGATTTTGGTTTGTTTTTATGCAAAGACGTGCCGTAGTCTTGCGCGCGCGTACGCGTGCGCACTTGTATCAAGACGACGGCACGTCTAACAGGCAAATTATGAAAGATAGCACTTAAAACGAAGAGTATTTACAAAAATTGGGTTATGCAAGGAATGCCGAATTAGCTATGCGTAATTATAGAATCATACATATGATTGACAAAATGTATAAAACTGTCGTATTATGAGATTGCGATAAACGCAATAATCTATTATAAAAGGCCTTTTACTTCGGTAATAGGAGCATTTTCGTAATAAAAGTAGTATGTGGGTTTATCGCAAAAATCAGCGGGGATGCACTTGTTATATTTTACTTCTATGTTGAGTGCCCCCGAGGGGCACTCTTTTGTTTTGGAGGAAAGTATTTGATGCAAAGCACTCTTAACTTTAAAGATACAGTTGAGCGTAATTTGTGTTTGGGTAAGTATTATAACGCATCATCTCCCTTTAATAGCAGATATCGTTCTTGGATTCAATGTAGAGATAAGTTTTTATCGGCATATAAAAATGACACAAGAGAAATAACTCAAACTGCTTTAGATGATTTATCTTTGCGATTGGCTTTTTATCTTGCGAGTTGGGGCATGTATCGCGGTAGCAGTGCGCTTCTATTTAACGACTATAAAGTTCACATTCCTGCCGTTAAAGAATTATTCGATTCGCAATATAACACTTTATGGAATTATGATCCTTTTAGACAAAGCATAAATACGCTGCCTAGATGGTTGTTCAATAATAATGGCGGATTGCGAGATATATACAATCAAATTCAGCAAGAAACAAATTATCCGAGGAAAACAACATCCTCCAATAACTGTGCATCGAATACATTAATAACTAAAGTGATGTTAGGCACTTGGGGATGTATACCTGCATACGACGAGTACTTTAGAGCCGGTTTACGTTATTTTGGATTGAGCGATAGTCTTTCGAGCAACGCAATACAAACAATGATAAAAAAATTACTTCCATTTAACGAAGTACACCAAACTATAGCCCTTTACTCATCGAATGGTTACACACCAATGAAAATAATAGATGCATATTTCTGGGAAATCGGCTATCTTTCTTCTTTTGCGAATGAACTGATTAGTTCTAAAAAAGCAGTATCGCAAGCTAGGAAAGATTATATAAATAATTATCTTGGTGGCATACTCAAAGACTGTCTTGATGATAATAAAAAAATGTGTAAAAAATTGCAGAATTTACTACCTGATAAAACATTACTTAAATAAGGGGGATGAACAAATGATATTTGGGAGTATAACAATAGAACATGAACAACTTGACATTATAAAACAAGCCATAGAACAAGCAAGCTTAGACACAACATTAGAGAATTTATTGCTTTGGAATGGGGCCATTAGGTTTATTTCACAAAAAATAACACTTTTATAAGCAACATACAAAAGCGGCTTCTTGATAAGCAGTGAAGAATTGTCACAAATATCAAAGCACGCATACTATTCTGCAAACGAGTATGTGTTTTCATCATCAAGTGAAACAATAACTTTTGTTAGCAGACAAGAGAATAAGAAAGAACTCGCGGTAAGATAAAAGAAACATTCTATGCTGATGATACAATAAAGAATGAATTAAATAAAATTCGCAAAAGAGTTGAAGAGTATAAGGCTTTTTTAAAAGAAGATATTTCTTTAAATGCAGAGGATTACGAAATGTATGGTTCAGCATATTTAGATAGCCCGAATACGAAATGGAGAGGACGTGAATTAATTGACAGAGTAGATTATTAAAACACAATAGTGTTCAACTGCGGTTGCTTTCTGCGCACCAAAGCTTAAAAAAACGAACCTTTTGGGGTTCGTTTTTCTTTTCATTGCCTTGACAACAGACTTGCGACAATGCTTTCCGCATTGTCGGCAAACTCCGTTTGTCATAGCACTTCCCGGTGGGTGTCTCATGTATGTTTGCCTATCTTTTTTTTGATGAATTTGAGTTCAAATGTATGGATCAAGAAGGGGATCTTCTTGATTGTTTTCTTTGTTGAAGTAAATTATGTCGGGGACGGCCTCGGCGGAATGGTTGATGCGGTATTCAATGGGGGATATATCGTATTTGCGCTTGAAGGCCTTGTAAAAGGCGGTGTAGTCGGTGAAGCCGGAAGAGAAACATATCTCTCGTATGGGTGTGTCGGTGGCAAGAATCATTTCGCATGCTTTTTGCAATCTGAAGTCAAGAAGGAATTGATAGGGAGTGATCGAGTAGGTGTTCTTGAAAGTGTTGATGACTTGGTTTTTTGACAATGCGGATATTTTTGCAATCTTGTCAAGGTCAACAACGGATTTGTAGTTGTCAAGAAGGTACTTGCGAATAATCTCGGCATCTGTGACTTTTGCAGTGCCTGTTTTTAATGCAATAAGAAGCTTATAGAATATATTTTCATATTCTATCTTTTCTGCAGAGATGCCAAGCAGCTCAAGCTCTTCAACGATCGGTTGAATTTTGTTAATATCAATTTTGCCCTTTAGGGGAAGTGCTCCTGCTTTGCTGTAATAACCCCTAAAATGAACGAAGAAATAATTGGGTTCATCGCTTGGAATTATCCCTTGTTGGTAGAGATTCGGTTGCTGAATGTAGTATTCGCCCGCTTTAACTTCAACGGGTACGCCGTTCTCGCTGAAACGAAGGATGCCTTTTCTTACAAGCAAAAGGACGCTCAGGTCATAAGTGCGGTTTATGTGGCATTCTCCCGGCTCAAACTGCCTATTGGCAGAAAAGTGGTAATGCGGCAATTTGGAAAAGCTTAAAGATTTCATAAATACAATTTAGCACACAATTGTGATTTTTGCAATATCAAAAATGATTTTTTATATTGTGCAAGTTTTCAATGTGTTGTAAAATTTAGATGAGGATGGGGAAGAAAAGGTGATAAGGAGCGAAAGTTATGAAGAAGACTATTTCTATTGTACTGGTTGCGCTTTTTGTGCTTTGCACTTTTGTTGCGTGCTCTAATGGCGGAGCGAAAATCGCGCCCGTTTCAAATATTGTTTTTGAAAACGGTGTGGTTTCTTTTGACAAAGCGGAAGGTGCAACTTCTTATGATATTGTGATCAAGCATCGCGGAGAAACCGTATATGAAGATTCGGTGACAGATACGTCAATCGACATCGATAGTATCGGTGTTGCAGGCAATCTTACAATGAGCATTGTCGCCTGCAACGACAAGACAAAGAGCGATGCGGTCGAGTATCCTTTCACTGTTTTATCCACTTTTGGAAACGTCGAACTCGAAGCGGAAGATTATCTTGCCAATTACGGAACGGGCAAAGCCGGCTCAAATTTCAGGAACAATCCGCTTGCGCACAAGGGCGCATACGTCGGCGGTATCGACGATGCGGGACAAGGTGTATATATCAATTATCTTTGCCCCGTTGCCGGCACTTTTGATTTCACCGTTTATTATTGTCACGAAGGCACAGGCGCGCATCAAGATATGTGGGTCAACGGCGAGTATCAAACAAGAATCGATTATACCGAAAATACCGGTTGGGGCGGCTCGAAATTTGACGCGGCAAACACGACGGTCAAGATCACGCTTGTGAAGGGGTGGAACACTATTTCCATTATGAAGAACGGCGACGCATCCGACAACTGGGGCGATTATGCCGAGCTTGACTATTTTGTCATTCACGGTGACGGCAGCGAGTATAACGTTGACGATTTGGTGCAATACGGTGAAATGCCCGCATACTATCGTTTGGAAGCGGAAATGGGCTCTCCGAGATGCAAGAACAAAGTCAGCAACATGTATCAATGCAAGAATCCCCCGATTGTGCAATCTGACGGGCTTGTTTATTCAAACGGTTTTATAATGGGCAACATCGAAAGCAACTATGACGGTGTGGAGTGGCAGTTCAATTCTCCCGTCAAAGCAAAATATCAAGTGAAGATTGCCTATGCGTCCGGCTCATTTGACGGATCGCAACCCGCTCGTCCCTCCTTTATCGTGACGCAAAAGGAAGTCGGTTTGGCAAAAGGCGTTGATTTCAACGATATGACGAAGGTCACATTCGATGCTTTGCCGTACACAGGGTGGGGCAACGTTGCCATCGCCGAGCAAACGATAGAGATTGTTCTTGAAGCCGGCAAAAACTTCATATATTGCCTCAAACTCGATAGTGTCAACTGCGGTATGTTCCAACTTGACTATATCGATATCAGTTTTGTCGGTGAAGTCGCTTAATATTGTTTAACAACAAGACAGAATAATTGACTATATCATCATCCATATAAACACAAGAAAAACGGGAAACAACGGAGCAAATATATGCAACTGCAAGATTTAAGTTATACGCTTAATAATGAAAAAATTCGAGTGACCGACAAGGTGAACGGGATAGATTACTTCGTGTCTATGGAAGTGGTGAGTCTCGAAAACGTATACACCATTCCGAGCTTTGAGAAACGTGGTGACGGTTATGTTTCTCAAAGTGTGGTTTGGGGCAACAACGAACAAGCGGACGGAAAAGCACGATTGCAAATTAAAGAATTTGACAAGGGAGTGAGCTTTTGCTGCTCGGCAACGCTCGATAAGTCCGTGCGGTCGATAAAAGTGCGTTTTGACAACTTGCCGCTCGGCACTCTTGTGAGTTCTATAGACGAAGATAAAAAAGTGACGGAATACGGCATTTGCATGCATTATCCCGAAGGATGGAGAACTCTCTGTTGGCCGTTTGTTGTTTTTCGTCTTGAAAACGGGAGCTATTTGTATGTATACTGTAAAGACAATACGGTGAATAAAAAGATATTCTATATCAAGAGAGTCGACGATAAGATGCGTGTTGACGTTGTGCAGGAGCAAGACGCGACTGTGCTCGACAAACACTTTGAGATTCCACCCGTATACGTCGGAGTGACAAACGATATAGATGCGTTCTACAAGCAAGTGTCCGACTATACAAAAAAAATATACGGATTGGAAGACTTTGAAAACAGCAAAATAACGCCGTCTTGGTTCAAGGATATATCGCTTGTTGTGACAATGCACATGCAAGCGTTTACCGGCAAGATTTTTCACACTTACGAAAGCGCGTTGGAAGATATTGCCAAAATCACGAAGCACATAGACGGAAAGCACGTTTTGGTGTATCTTGCAGGGTGGGAAGGCCGTTATTATTATAAATACGGCAACTATTGCTCGGACGAACGCTTGGGCGGAGATGCAGCTCTTGCAAAGTGCATAAAATGCATGCACGAGTTGGGGTGCAAAGTTATGTTGATGTATGGGATAAATATGGTCAACAGAAACATACCCGCGCTCAAAGACATAATCCCCAAAAGCGAGTTTGTCACGATAGGCGGCGGAAAATTCCACTGCGGATCGGTCGATTGGGAAGGAGCGCATCATTACGATTTTGACGATCTTGCGCAGCTTAATATCGGCAACAAAGAGTGGGCAGACAGTTTGTATGAACAGATAAAACGCAATAGCGAGCAATTTGATGCAGACGGCGCGTTTTTGGATATTGCAGCCTGCTATGTCAACGACAGAAGAGCAAGAATGTTTGACGGCGTGGTGGAATTTTGCGATAGATTGCGCACAATCAAGCCCGACTTCTTGGTTTCGGGTGAAGGCTATTATGACGGACTGTCAAAGGCAATGCCGCTTTTTCAATCGGGACATACCGACGGAAAGATGCATTATCACAATAGATTGAGCAAGGAGTTGTTTGAAAGATATTCGAGAGAGTTTGCGCATTTGTGTCTCGGCGATCCGTGGTACGGTTCAACCGGTGTGCACGAACAAGGCGTAAACACAGACAAAAAAACACCGCTTTGCAAGGCGATAATCCCAACGCTGTCCCTTGTTGACGGAAGTGTGGAGAACGCTTGGGACGGTGTGAAAGAAACAATAGAACAAGCAAAAGAGTATTGGAGGCTTTACTGTGAAAAGACGGCTGACTAAACTTGAAAAAAAGAGAAATATCGCCGGATACCTGTTTATTGCGCCGCAATTGATAGGCTTTTTGGTGTTTGTCGTTTTCCCGTTGGTCTTTTCGTTGTACCTGTGTTTTTCGGAATGGAACATGATCGATCCGCCGACTTACGTTGGATTGAGAAACTTCGAGGCAGTGTTTAGGGATCGGATTTTCTGGAAGTCAATGGGCAATACGTTCATTTATATCGCGATAGTCGTTCCGCTTACGCTTATCACGTCTTTGACGCTTGCCTTGCTCACAAACAGAAAACTCAAACTTATGAAGTTTTATAGAGCGGCGTTCTTCTTGCCGATGGTTACGTCAACCGTTGCAATCGCTATGGTGTGGACGTTCATCTACCAGCCCGAAGGCGGAATTATCAACTCGTTGCTTGCGTCGATAGGCATACAGAATCTGCCCAATTGGCTCAACGATGAGAAATTTGCGAGAATAGCGGTTTCAATCGTAAGTATATGGCTAAAAGTGGGGTATTACTACATCATATTTGACGCCGGACTGAAAAATATCCCCAAAGAGATGTACGAGGCGGCGGACATTGACGGAGCGTCTCCGTTGCGCAAAATATGGAAGATCACGTTGCCGATGCTGTCTTCGGTTATGTTCTTCGTGACGGTGATGTTGTTTATCGACATATTCAACATGTTCAACGAAGTGTACATCATGACGGCAGGCGGTCCGGACTACTCAACGTATACAATGTCTATGTATATCTACTTCTATGCGTTCAAACAAGACGATATGGGACGCGCGGCAGTGGCAAGCTGGGTGTTGTTTGCACTTGTGGGCATTGTGACGGCAATCCAATTCAAAGTCAAAAAGAAGTTGGTGGTGGAATGAAAAAGCTCCATGTTAAAAACAAGAAAAAAACCATAATAACGTGGATTATAGGGATCATCGTATTTATTGCCGCGATTGTCTGCATTTTCCCGTTCTACTGGATGATACTCAACTCATTGAAAAATCCCGACTTAATCAACAGCGGTTCTGCAAGCATATTTACGTCGGATTTGACGTGGGATAGTTATAAAGCGGTTTTTGCGTACGGCGACGGGTTGCTGTGGCGTGCGTATTTCAACTCGTTCTTGATTGCCGCTCTTTCCACACTTGGCACACTTTTGACGTCGTCAATGGCGGCATTTGCCTTTGCAAAGATACGTTTTCGCGGATCTAAGCCTATATTCGGGCTGTTTATCGCAACGTTGATGATTCCGGGGCAGGTTACGATGCTGCCGCTGTTCATGATGTTTGCAAAGGTTGGTTGGACCAATTCGTTTATTCCGCTCATACTGCCCGGTGTGCTTATCAACACGTATGGCGTGTTTATGCTCCGCTCATTTATCGTATCCATCCCGGATGAATTGCTCGAAGCGGCGGATGTGGACGGGTGCAGCTGGTTTAGAAAGTATAGAAAAATTATCCTTCCGCTCATCAAACCTGCGCTTGTGACGCTTGGCTTGTTTACGTTCATAGGCAGTTGGAACAACTATATGGGACACTTGATCTATTTGAGCGATCCGTCGCTCACAACCATACCGCTGTTTATTGCGGGTCTAAAAGAGACGCACATGACGGGTGCGGTGTGGGGGCAGATTATGGCGGCGTCAACGCTGAGCGTCATACCGCTTGCGATAGTGTATTTGAGTTGTCAAAAATATTTCGTGCAAGGAATTGCGACGACTGGTATCAAATAAGCGGTCGTGAAACTATAAAAATTATCGGAGGTTGAATTATGAAAAAGAGAATGCTGACTTTTCTATTGGTTGCAATCATCTTGACGACGTTGTGTTTTTCTATGGTTGCTTGCGTAAAAAACAACGAGACGGACGAAGAAGGCAACGTGATTGTCAAAATGTCGCTGATGAACAGCACCAATGAAAATCCCGGCTGGCTTGCGATGATAGACGCGGCAAACGAAGTGCTTAAAGCGCAAGGTCAAAAAGTCAGGATACAGGCTGAAATCATTATGACTGACAGTTGGGACGAGTATTACACCAAGATCACGTCCAACATGATGGGCAAGATCGGCGGAACGATAGGTCGTATTGCCGAATCTCACGTTTCGCTTATGGTTGAGAAAAATCGTCTTGCGGATTTGACTTCCGTAAGAGACGAGCTTGTTGCAACGGGCGAATACGATGAAGACGCATTCAACGGCGTTGCAAAGAAAGACGGGAAGTATTACGGGCTGCCAAGCGGCACTCAACACATGGTTTTGTATTACAACAAGACTTTGATTGACAACTACAACGCTCAACATCCCGATGACAAGATTGCATATCCAAGCTCCGATTGGGACAACCCGTCCACTTTTGCGGAAATCAGAGAGACCGCAAAAAAACTGTCTGGCGGCACGGGTGTGAACAAATATTTCGGCTTGTCCGCAGGTCCGTTCCTTGCATATGCGGGTATGTATGCAAAAAACAGTGGCGGCGACAACATCTTCAATGCAAACGGAGATTGTATCATCAACACACAACCGTATTATGACGTGTATACGTGGTTTGAAAAGATGCTCATCGAAGACAAATCCATGCCTAGCACGACGGATACTGCGACTTCTGACGCAATGAACCGCTTTTTGTCGGGCAACGTTGCTATGATTGTTGACGGTGTGTGGCAGTTGCACGATATTTGCAAATACACCGGTGACTATGAGATCGGTGTGGCGGCAATTCCTGTTTCGCAAAAGGGATATAGTGCATACACAACGACGTTTGCGGATCGTTTTTGGGCGGCAAGAAATTCCACTCACCCCGAAGAAGACAAAATCGCACTCAAAGCGTTGATGTCAAAAGAAGCAATTCTTGCTTTGGGCAAGCAACATATCGGTGGATTCCCCATCAGAAGCGATTGTGTGGAAAACTATGTTTCATCAATCAGGACGACCAAACTCGGCAACTTTGTGGACACAATTGCGGAAGGACGAAACCGCAAGGTCAACGTGCCTTATTCAACGTACTACAACGTCGTTGACCAACAAGTCAATCAAAAGATGGCAACTTGGATAAACGGAGACCTTTCCACAAAAGATTACGTTGATTTTATCTATGCAACGATGATCAAAGGCATGAAAGGAGAACTGTAATGAAAGCAATCAAATGTATCGCATTGGTTTTGGTTGTAGTGTTGCTTTTGGGGACGACATGCTTGTTTTTTGCATGCGACAAAGGCGATAATCCGACCATCGTTGATCCGATTGACGAAGAGCCGCTTGAAGTGACGTATAGAGAAATCGACAAAAAAGAATACGTCAACAAAACTCTCGGCGGACTTTTGGGACAATTTGCCGGATTTTTGAGCGGATACGAATTTGTTTTTCGCGGCGCGGATATATACGTCGGTATGCCCGAGAGTTGGTTTGACTTCTTGAACGGGCCGTATGCAGGCAACTTTTCGCACTACGAGCCGTGGGACGCCTATCGTTATGACAGATTGCGCGTCAATCCCGATACGGGGATGAACGAAGTCTTTTCCGACGACGATTTTCACGTTGACATATTCAACCAGCTTGTCATCGACGAATTCGGCACTTCGAGTTATGCGATAAAAGAAGCGTGGAAGAAATACAACGTCAGCGATTGGGGCGGCGGCGGAGATGCGATGCGTCTTGTCAACCAATACGAGATGCTCGCGCCGTATTCAGGTTCGATCGAGGGTGGCAACCAATACGGTTGGTGCACGGAAGCGTATATCGAGACGGAAACTCTCGGTATGAATGCACCCGGTATGCCTCAACTCGCACTTGAATTGACCGACACTTTTGCATCAAATCTCGGATATTACGATTCGGTTGTGTGGGGCAAGTTCTATGCAACGATGTACAGCCTTGCATACTTTGAAAACGATATCGTGAGCGTTATGCAAAAAGCGTCAGTTGTTTTGCCCGAAGGCTCGCACCCCAAGCAATTTTACGACCTTGCGGTGAAAACGTACGAAGAGAACAAATCCGACTACGTTGCCGCGGCGCAAATCATCAGCGACGCAAGAATCCCGCTTTTCAGAATAGACAATGCGCAAACAGATCCCAACGTCAACGGCGCGTATGCGGTGCTCAGCTGGCTTTATGGCAAAAACAGCTATCTCGACACTTGCAAGTATTCGTCGATCATGGGTTATGACGGCGATTGCACGGCTGCGATTTGCACGGGAGTGATGGGCATTCTCAAGGGGTTCAAAGAAGGCAACGAAGAGTACGAAAAACTCAACTCTACAATCTATTACGACGGTGAGGGTGTGTACTACAATGACGACGGCTCTCGCTACGAAGGCGCAATTTATCAGGCAAGAATAAACAGCAAAGAGTATCCTGCTCGTCAAAAAATTGACGATATCATCGATTTGTATCGCAAAAACTTTGAAAAACTGTTGGTTGCAAACGGCGGTAAAGTGAAAGAAAACACGTATCTCGTGCCCACCACTCAAGTGCCGTGTGACAAATCGTTGCTTTTTGACAACTACGATGCCGAAAAACGCACCAACGAAGGTTTTTCGACAAGCGGAGCAACGCTGTCCGTGTTTACTGAAAGCGAAAACGAAAATTCGCACAGCGGATATGCCGGATTCTTGTTGACCAATTCGTCAAAAGGTGAAGTGTATCACACCTTTGACAATCTTCAACCGGGTAGGGCATATCGCTTGACGGTTTACGTCAAATCGACGGACGGCAATGCACAAGCCTCGTTGTTTGCAAGAAACGCAAAGGGTGGCAACTATCAAGAGATAACATTCCAAACCAACAGCCTTATCGGCAAATCGTTTGTGTTCAGGGCGGACAATTCCACAATGCAAGTGGGAATTAAATTTGCGGATAATACGGCAAAAGGCGCGAAAATAGCGTTTGACGATTTTATGCTCGAAAGAGTATCGCACAAGATTCTTGTTGAGTCGAGCGGAGAATTGAAACTCGCCTCCGGCAGCTTGGCAAAAACCGTAAAACGTCCCGAAGGCGTTGCAATCGGGCAAGAAGTGATGCTCTATATCAAGTATAGAAACTATTCCGGCGTGCAAAACGTCTCGGTGCTGAGAAACGGAACAACGTTTGGCGGAGTGGTTGCATGCAATACTAGTGCGACTTCCACAAACGGATATGACTATATTGCAATTCCGTACGTCTTTGAAAAGGATTCCGACGTTGTGAAACTGACATTTGACGGAAAGATGTACCTTGCGGACTTTGCGGTCATTCAAAATACCACTTATATGTTTAGATAACGGAGTGAAAAATGCAACAAAAGGAAATCAAAAACGAACGCAAAAAACAAATGAAGTTGATAAAAGAGCAATACGATAAGATGATTGCCGACGAAGAAGAACGTCGCAAACTTCCCAAAGTTGCTCCGGAAGGTGTTTATGTCTCATTGCAAAACGTCAACAAGGTGTATGACAATTTCGTGCAGGCGGTTTACGACTTCAATCTTGATATCCAGAAACACGAACTTATCGTTTTTGTCGGCCCGTCAGGATGCGGAAAATCTACGACTCTGCGTATGATTGCGGGGCTTGAGAGCATAACCACGGGAGATCTTTACATTGACGGCGAGTGGTGCAACGAAAAGACTCCTCGTGAAAGAGACGTTGCGATGGTGTTTCAAAACTATGCGCTTTATCCGCACATGACCGTTTACGAAAATCTTGCGTTCGGACTTGAAACTCGCGGTTATAAGAAGGATGAAATCGACAAGCGCGTGCATAGGGCTGCGGATATTTTGCAAATCACGGAATATCTCAATCGCCGTCCTAAACAACTCTCGGGCGGGCAAATGCAACGTGTGGCGCTCGGAAGAGCAATCGTTAGAGAAGCAAAGGTATTCCTTATGGACGAGCCGCTTTCCAACCTTGACGCAAAACTCCGTGTGTCTATGAGAAGCGAGATTATCAAGTTGCACAAGAGTATCAATGCAACCACGATTTACGTCACGCACGATCAAACCGAGGCGATGACAATGGCAACGAGAATTGTCGTTATGGAAAAGGGTGTAGTCAAGCAAATCGGCACTCCCGAAGACGTATACAATCATCCTGCAGACACGTTTGTTGCCACTTTTATCGGCGCGCCTGCTATGAATCTCATTTCGGCAAGATACGAAGACGGAATGCTTGTATTTCCAAACGGTTTTTCAATCGCGCTTTCAGACGAGCAAAAAGTATTGCACGATGAGTTTTACAAAAAGCAAATTGAACTTGTGGATGAGCGTATCGAAAAGAGAGAGTACGAAAAACCCGACATTGGCATGCTGTTGAGCCTCAACGCCAAAAAGAAAACGCTAAAAGACATAATAACCGACCTGTTTAAGAAGAAAAAGGACGAGCCTGCAATCAAGACCGCAGAAGATAAACTTGCAGAATTGCAACGCGAGCGAGAAGAGTATCAAGAGTGTCTCAAAGGCAATCACGATGTGATTTTCGGCATTCGTCCCGAAGATATTCACGAGTGCGAAGAAGTGCCCGCAACATGTTTGCAATCGGGCAGTATGTCGCTCCCCGTGTCTTTGGCAGAGCTGCTTGGCGGCGAATATCACGTGCATCTCGATATGGACGGAAAAGATTTGATTGCAAAATGCAGGGCAATCAAAAAAGTGCAAGAAGATGAGCAATTCAAGTTTGTTTTCGATCTCAACAAAATGCATGTTTTCGACTCCGCAAACAGAAAATCGATTTTGTAAAATATGCATACGTTTGGTTGATGTCATCCACTCTCGGCGAAACGGGTGACGGATACGATAATTCCGTTCAACAAAATCAGGACGGAAGACTTCTTTGGAAAGGCAATTGCGTTTCATTCCATTTTTCAAAAGATGGAATTGTCGAAGAAATGCAATATTAACAACAAAAAATAAAACAAACAAAGGAGAGCAAATTATGAGAAAAAAACTTTTGGTATTCTTGACGGTATTGTGCGTTATCATTTGCGCCGTTGCGGTTACGGCTTGCAACGAGCAAGGCAATACGCCCGACGATACGCCATCGACTCACACTCACGTTTTTGACCAAAAAGTCGCAACCGATGATTATCTTGCATGCGCGGCAACGTGCACAGAGCCTGCAAAATACTATTATTCTTGCACTTGCGGACAAAAGGGAAGCGAAACGTTTGAAGACGGTGCGGCTTTGGGACACACTTTTTCACAAAAGTGGTCTTGGAACGACAACAGTCACTGGCATGCTGCAACTTGCCAACACACCGAGTTGAAAGCAGACGAAGCGGCGCATGAATTTGTCGTTGCGCAAGACGGCTTGAGCAAGAGTTGTGAATGTGGTTATTCAGTGGAATGCATTGTTGACGTTGACGTTCTCATCGAGGCAGAAGACGCAGTGCTCAATCCCGATCATATTTCAATTGACGAATCCGCTCACGGTGGCAAATATGCTCTCGGATTCAACGATTGCGGACAAGGCATGTACTATCGTTATTATGCTTACGAAGCAGGTGAACGCACTGTCGAAGTCGCTTATGCAACGGGCGTTGACTATTCCTATATGACCATGTTCGTCAACGGACAGAACGGAGTCAAAGTTTCGTTTGACAAAGTGGAAGGCTGGTTCGGCGACGCAAAAATAATGTCTGTCGCAACTATAAAAATCAACGTCGAACAGGGTTGGAATGAGATTTATCTTGTCAAGAACGGAAACGCCGACGACAACTACGGCGGATATGCGCAAATTGACTATATCAACATCAAAGGCACAAACAAAGACTACACGGGACAATCTTTTGATCGCACGGTAAACAGCTATAAATTTGAATGCGAAATCGCGCAATGGCATTGGGCAAACGCATCGCAAAGGCCGTCAAACTTCGGAGATAAGTTCTCTCTCAACTATGCGCTTGGAGAAATCAATGCGGACGGCGACGGCGTCAAATTCACGTTCACGGCGCAAAGCACCGGCACGTACAAAGTTCGTCTTGCATACGGACAAACGGGAGACGTTCAGGTCAATGTCATTATCAACGACAAGCTTGTCAATGAAAATGCTCTGCTCACCAACGGCGCGATCGCATGGGACGATGTCAAACTTGACAATTCCGGCATAACAATCGATCTTGTCGAAGGTCAAACCTACACCATAGACATCCAAAGAGCCGGCGCGTGGTTCGTTCCCGATTATCTGCTTCTCGAACTCGTCAAATAAAAAACATATTGACAACAATCCACAAACAAGCGATAATTGCGATTATCATATCGGTCGTTCAATACCATATAACAGCCAAACTGTTTTTTTGTATATGATCATTCTCAATCGCTTGATTTCACAAGGCAGCCACCCAAATGGCTGCCTTTTCCATTTCACATAATTATAAAGGAACGAAACAAGAATTTAACGAAATTTCAATTGTTGAATTGGATCCGGCTTATCCTACATTGGGAACAATTGAAAAAGTCCAATGCAAAGATGGATATATACTTTTAAAATAAAAAATATAGACTTTATTGGAGGTAAAATGATATATGCAAATGTGTCCTTTTTGTGGAACGGTTTACGATGAATCCGAGCATAGTCATTGTCCGTATTGTTCGGGGGAATCAGCTGTTAATACAAGTGAAAGACCTTTCAAGACCTGCCCCAACTGCGGTGGAGTTATGTATTGGAATGTTTGTTGGAAATGCTCAAACTGTGGAGAAGAAATTGACTCTGACGAAAACGATAATGATAGTATTATCGAAGGTAAATGGTAGAACTGCCGATATTGTTTCAAAACGAGTTTTTTATTGTTCGTTTTAATGTTATTTGGGTATGTGCTATAAATTCGATAAAATTAGATAAAGAGGTGTATTTATGAAAAAACAATATCACGTTATTTCGGCAAAGAATTTTGGCTATGAGTCTGCATTAGGCGACGGAACGTATGATTATTTTGTATTCCCCGCTGATGAAGTTAGTGAACATGATGCGATGAGTTTTTTTGTAGAAATTGTAAAAGAAACATTGAAATCAAATAATAGATGGTATCCATATACTGCTTATGAATACCAAGGATTGACATATTGCAGTGAACATTACGGAAAACAATATTATGAGGTTATTTATAACGGCTTATTTAATGAAGATAAATGCGCCTTTAATGCATAGCAGTTGTGTGTTGATTCGGTACAATTCATTTCAATTAATACGCAACAATGTCTTCCTTCTTATGTACTATCCATAAATTGCGGTATATCTTTGTCGCATTTTGATAAAGTATTCAAACACGGTAGATTGCGCTCGTTCAAGTATGGTGGCAATTTCGGGATAACTCAATCCGTTTTGTCTGCATTCGAGCGCAATTCGCATATTGTCGGTCAGATTGAGACTCTCAACGATTGAATCATAGACAGTATAGTCCTTGACAAAATCTTCTTCAATCTCACAAGACGGCTCGCTGACGGACGTTAAGGCATCAAGGCTCACGGAGCGGGAATAATCGCTTGTTCTTCGAGTTATAAGTTTTGACATCGTTCTAATGCACGCAATCTTGATTGTTATTGCTTTACCCTTTTTATTGTATGTCAAAACGTCGTTTAATCGCTTTCCGTAATGATTACAAAGGAATAGCGCACATTCTTGGACTAAATCATAACTGTCGCTGTAAGTGTGGTCAATATCGTTTTTACGCTTTATATCAACGCATAAGTCTGCATATATCTTTTGCATTCTGCTTCCCATATAACCAATAAGAAAGCGTGTTTCGTACATAGCCAGTTGTTCTGCCATTGCAAGAACGTTGTTTTGAGATATTGTTTCTTTGAAAACGTCATAATTTTCGATATGTTTTTTCATTTCCCATACGCTCCGAGTTTTATTTGCCTTTCGGCAACCAAACGGCGCAGCACCGAGAAAACTCAAAAACGTATCACTTCAAATCACAAGATGCCTATGTCAACGAATCGCATAAAAATGTTGTGTAAAAGTCCATATACTTGTATCAAGACTACGGCACGTCTAATCGTCACACTTGTATCAAGACTACGGCTCGTTTAACAGGCAAACGACTAAAAAGCATATAAAATGCGCATTAGAATTGAACCAATTTTTGAGAGCAAAAGCAAGATTTTTATGCCGTTGACAAAGGCTTTTGTCGGTGCTAAAAAGCCGTGCCGAAAGGCAAATAAAACTCGGTGCGATTGAGATAGATGTAGAATTAATACTTTTCTGTGCGCTTAAATTGGATTGCACAATTTCAAAATATGAAAGATTGTGTTTTCACTTCAAAATAATAGCATTATTGATATTTTCACAAAAAAATACAAGAAAATAAAAAACCAATCCGCCAGTGGTGCGGATTGGTAAAGTGTGGTGGAGGCAACAGGACTCGAACCTGTGACCTCACGGATGTGAACCGTGTGCTCTAACCAACTGAGCCATGCCTCCATACTTCGTGCGACAGAATCGCACGAATGTTTTTGATTACGCTTTGTACATTCTCTTGCGAGCTGCTTCTGCTTTCTTTTTGCGTTTTACGCTGGGTTTTTCATAAGCCTCTTTCTTGCGAAGGTCGCCGATGATGCCGTCACGTGCGCATTTTCTCTTGAAACGACGGATGGCGTTGTCCAAACTTTCGTTTTCGCCAACTCTTACTGTAGACATCTTTTTCACCTCCTTGGAATGAAACTTACCATACTATTATACACGAATTTTGCGTTATGTCAAACAAATTTTCGGAATGGATATTCAAAAATACGCCTATAATGAAAAACGCACGTTACAAGTTGTAATATATGCTCGTATAACTTGATTTTTGCGCGTTTGGCAAGTATAATTGCTCTTCGCTCGGCACGATTTGTATCGGGCGGGGCAAACAAGGCAATCATTTTACAGGAGACAAATTTATGGATTGGCAACAAACGTGGGAAACCGTACAAAACTGGCTCACAAACACCGGAATTAAGGTGCTTATTTCAATCGTGATTATGATAGTCACGTTCTCGTTCATCAACTTTTTGAGCAAGAAAATCGCAAAACGCGCCGATAAAAAGGTCGAGGAAAACAAAAAGATAGACAAGACGATTTACAAGACGTTGAGTTACGTGGTGAAAGTTGGGCTTAAAGTGCTTGTCGTTGTGTGTCTCATCGGCTATCTCGGCATCGATACGAGCGGTATCACGGCATTGCTTGCGTCTCTCGGAGTCGGCGTCGGACTTGCAATAAACGGCACGCTCTCAAACTTTGCAGGCGGCATTATGATTCTCATCACTCGTCCATTCAAAGACGACGATTATATCGAAGCGTGCGGCTACAGTGGAACGGTTGAAGACATTCGTATCTGCCACACGAGACTTCGCACCACGGACAACAAAGTCGTGTATTTGCCCAACGGAAAACTTTCGACTGCGGAAGTCGTCAACTATTCTGAAAAAGATTTGCGCAGGGTGGATCTGACCTTCTCGATATCTTATTCCGACGATTTTGAAAAGGCAAAAGGCATAATTAAGGACGTATGCGACGCACACGAACTCATTCTCAAAGAACCTGCGGCGCAAATCAGAGTCGCGGCACAATCCGCAAGTAGCATAGATATCGTGACAAAAGTGTGGTGCAAGAACGGAGATTACTGGACGGTCAACTACGATTTGCTTGAAAGCGTGAAGACCGCGTTTGACACAAACGGCATATCTATCCCGTTCAATCAACTCGACGTGCACGTCAAAAACGACGCACCCGAAAAAGAGATAAAAAGCGAAGCGACGGTTCAAGAATAAAAAGAAAATGCTGCATTTTTCATACAAACAGTATGATAATCGCTATTTGTCCACAAAATAAGAAAAAGGAAACAATTTTACAATTTAATGTATAACATTAAAAAATGGCAAGATTTTTCCTTGACAACTTGCGATTTCAGTCTATAATTTTCAACTGCAAACAAGGAGTAGTAAAAGTATGAAAAAATCAACGACAATTATGTGGTTTGTAGCAAGTATACTCATGATCGTGGCAGGTATCGTGTGTTTTGCGCTTCCCGTCGGCACGTCTATAAGAGTTTTCTCGTATATAGTCGGCGCGCTTGTGCTTTGCATGGGTATTGTCGAGCTTGTGATGTTTTTCACTTCGGTGGGAATCGTCGGGGGCGGAATGTTCCTTGCGGACGGCATCATCACGACGCTTCTCGGAATATTCTTCCTTGCAAACGTCAACGTGGTGGAGGCAATCCTTCCCATCGTGTTTGCGATGTGGTTTATCTATGAAGGCATCAGCGAACTCGTGCTCGCAATCCAAGCAGGCAAGTTCAATGTGTCCAATTGGTGGGTGCTTCTCATCTTTGCAATCATCGAAATCATCTTCGGTTTCGTGGCGTTGTTCGACCCGATCAGCAGTGCGATATCGCTCACGGTTCTTGTCGGTATATTCCTTTTCGTCCGCGGTCTTTCGATGCTCGGCGACTGGATAGTCGCTCTCCGCGTCAAGAATTTCGCAAAGAATTGGTTCGGCAAAGCGGCGTCAGCATTTAGAAACGACCTTGACGATCAAAGAGTGGACGACAACGTTGACAGACAATAAAGCCAATCTCCCTGCCCGAATTATCGGGCGTTAATCCCCTATTTTTATGAAAGGAGCGAGACCGTTTGGGCTCGCTCCTTTCGTTATATTTGCAGTATTTTTTTGTTGCGTTGAATTGCGGATATTTGCGAAAACTCACAGCACTTGCATGACGAAAAATTTGAGATATTGGGTTTCTTCGGCGCAGAGCAGGGACGGGTGGTCGGGTGATTGAGATTTGACTTCCACGCATCTGACGATTCTGCCGCTTTCTTTTGCCGCTTCCACGAGCATTTTTTCAAACAGCGGAAAAGTCATGTAGTGAGAGCAAGACGACGAGATGAGATAGCCGCCGCTTTTTGTGAGTTTCATGCCCAGCACGTTGATGTCCTTGTACCCGCGGTATGCGTCCTTGACTTCGCTTGCGCTCTTGCAAAAGGCGGGCGGATCGAGAATGACAAGCCCGAATTTTTCTCCGTCCGCTTTGTAACGGCGCAGCTGATCGAACACGTCGGCGCACAGGGTGGTCACGTTGGTGTATCCGTTTAGAGCCACGTTTTCAAGCACGTTGTCGAGAGCGGTTTGAGAGATGTCAACGGCGGTCACGGACTTTGCAACGGGTGCGCAGTTCATGGAAAAACCGCCGCTGTTGCAAAAACAATCGAGCACGTCTTGGTCTTTTGCATATCGTCTTGCGGCAAGTCGGTTTTCCTTTTGGTCAAGGAAGTAGCCGGTCTTTTGTCCGCCACGCACGTCAACCGCCATTTTGACGCCGTTTTCGGTGATTACAATGCGCTCCGGCACTTCGCCGAACAAAGTGCCCGTGACTTCTTGCAAGCCTTCTTTTTGGCGCACAGGAGAGTCGCTGCGCTCGTATATGCCTTTTGGGGAGAACAAATCGACAAGGCACTTGACGATGACGTCTTTTTGTTTGTCTATGCCAAGGGAAAGGAATTGACACACGAGATAGTCTGCGTATTTGTCAACGATGAGAGCGGGCAAGCCGTCCGCCTCGGCAAAAACGGCGCGATAGGAGTTGTCAAAGCCGAGATTTTTGCGCATATCCACCGCTTGAGAGATGCGAGAAAGATAAAAATCGGCATCGTCTTGCGTCTGTTGATCGCGAATGAAAATGCGCACAAGAATTTTTGACAAATGGTTGATATACCCTTTGCCCACAAAACGACCGTCGTGAGTGAATACGCTTACAAGAGAGCCGTTTTTGTCCTTGCCTTCTATGCGCGCGACTTCGTTGGCATACACCCAACTGTGACCTTGCAAAATACGTTTTTCTTCGCCTTTTTTGAGATATACGGAGAATGGCATAAAGACCGCCTTACCGCGCGAGCGTGCGCGAATGTTATACGTGCATTATAAGTTTTCCGACGAGAAAAGTCAACGCGCGCGAAAAACTTGCGAAAACTTGCAATTTTTTTGTGTCAAATCGCTTACGCGAAGCCAAGAATATGTGTTAGAATATGGCAAATAAAAAAATTGAACGAAAATCGTGTTGCATAGTTGCGTAAATCCGGATTGTAGTGGTTTGCCATGCGACGCGATTTTTTTTGTGCCGCGGCAAGAAAAGGAGAGTATGGAAGAGAAAAATCAAAACAAAATGGCAACCAAGCCACTGAAAAAACTGTTTTGGGCTATGGGATTGCCCATGATCGTGTCAATGGTGCTTCAAGCGCTTTACAACGTTGTGGACAGCATATTCGTTGCCAATATGCAAGACAGCGGCGTTATTGCCAATCAAGCGTTGACGCTCGCATTTCCAGTGCAAATCATGATGATTGCAATCGGAGTCGGCACAGGCATAGGCATCAACGCTTGTTTGTCTAAAAGCCTAGGCGAAAAGGACAAAGAAAGGGCAAGCAAAGTCGCAGGCAACGGAATTTTCCTTGCACTTGTGATATACGCCGTGTTTTTGATCTTCGGCTTGTTTGCGACAAAGTGGTTTATATTCTTGTTCACAAAAGACGCGCAAGTCGTTGCCATGGGTGCAACGTATCTCAAAATCTGTTGCTGTCTTTCGCTTGGTTCAATCGGGTTCACCGTATACGAGCGATTTTTGCAGGCGACGGGCAAAACCATGTTTTCGACGATAGCGCAAGTGTCTGGTGCGGTTGTGAATATCGTGCTCGATTACGTGTTTATTTTCCCCTGTTCGATGGGCGTTGCAGGCGCGGCGTGGGCAACCATAATCGGACAATTCGTGTCGCTGTTTATCGCAATCGGATTCCATTATTTTGCCAACAAGGAAATCAGCGGCAATCCGAAATATATCAAGCCAAACGGAATCATCATCAAAAACATTTACGCAATCGGCGTGTCGGCGGCGATTATGCAGGCGTTATTGTCGGTTATGCAGGCGTTATTGTCGGTTATGATGGCTGGCATGAACGCGATTCTCGGCATGGCAAAGGCAAACACAAGTATACTTGTCGGCTCGTTCGGCATATATTACAAAATCCAGCAGATAGCGTTGTTTTCGGCGTTTGGGCTGTCAAACACGATCATCACGATATTGTCCTTCAACTTCGGCATGCAGGACAAAAAACGCGCCAAAGAGTGCGTCAAGTACGGCATAACCGACACGTTGATAGTCACGCTGTTCATTGCGGTGCTTTTTGAGTGTATCGCAAATCCGCTTTCAAAACTTTTTGCGTTGTCGGGCGGCGCAAACGAAGATCTCATTTCCGTTTGTGAAACGGCAACGAGAATCGGCGCGGCAAGTTTTGTGTTTATGGGATACGTCGTTGCGGTGCAGGGCGTGTTGCAAGCGCTCGGCTATGCGGCAAAACCGCTGATATTGTCCTTCCTTAGACTTGTTGTGTTTGTTTTTCCCACAGCGTATTTGTTTACGCTTTCGGATGACGTGATAGACATCGTGTGGTGGACGTTTTTCATTGCCGAAGCGTTGACTTGCATATTCGCCTTTGTGTTTTTGCAGCAGGCGGTGAAGAAGAAAATCAATGCGTTGCCCGACCAAAGCGGCGGCGAAATAATTGCCGATGAAGGGCGCGATATGCGATGACGAGAGCGGTTTTGGCGATGCGACATTGGATGACAGCGAGAGCAAAATCGGCTGAGAAAGCGGCGAGAATATGCGATTTTTCCAAATTGAGTATTGACGAATCGGCTTTTTCGGCGGATAATATAATATATAAAAAACACGGCTTTCAAGCGGGCTTTACGATCGCAAGAGAGCCGCAAGTGAAAAGGAGATAATTATGAACACGGTTATCACCATATCAAGACAATACGGAAGTGGCGGAAGATTTGTCGGCAGATTGCTTGCCGATTCGCTTGGTATTCCGTTTTACGACAAAGAAATCATCGCAATGGCAAGCGAAAACTCTGGCTTTGCGCAAGATTTCATCAAAGAAAACGAACAGAAAATGAAAGGACTCGCTTCCGTGTCGTTCACGCCGTCCGTGTGGGGCGGAAGCCTTATCAACAGTTTTGAAAACTTCGAGTCGCGTATATACGCAAGCGAAACCGAGGCGATTGAGGAGATCGCCAAAAAGGGCGCATGCGTAATTGTAGGTCGTTGCGCCGACTACGTGCTTAAAGACAAGGTCAGATGCATGAACGTCTTCATCTATGCCGATATGCCTTCAAGAGTGGACAGAGTCATCAACGTCTTCCGCCGCACCGACGATCAAAGGAAAGCCGAGCGGCTCATCAAGGAAAACGACCGTATGCGCGCAAGACACTATCGCTATTACACAGACTCGGAGTGGGGCGCAAGCGAAAACTATCATATCTCGCTCAACACGTCCGCTTTCGGAGTGGAGAAGTGTGCGGAAATTCTCAAAGAAGCGTATCTCAAATTCGATTCGCTTGATGAGAAAGAAGAGAAAAAAGATTAAAAACAGGCGTTTTTAAAACGCATTATCGAAAAAAAGAGTATAAAAAAGGTCTTCCCGTCGGAAGACCTTTTTGTCTGTCAATTTTTAGATTTTCAATTCGCTTCTTATTATAAGCAACGAACCGCATGCGATTGCAAGCGCGCCGATTGTGATGAGAAGTTCGTCAAGGATTCCCCAGTAGCAAGCGATAAGCAATGCGCCGAACACAATGAAGAGAACGGGCACGAGAATGATTGCGATTTTGCCGAAAGTGCTTGCGCTCTTAAATTTCGACGCCGTGGTTGCAATGAGATAGATTGCGTACAAGATAAGCACGATGCCGATGATGAGAAGCGTGATTTCGAGAATAAGCCATGTGCATACGATGACCACTATGCCCACTGCAAGTTCTATTGCGCCGACAACCCAGTTTTTGTGCATAAGGTCGATTGCGCCCATGAGAATGAAAAGCACACCCAAAGTTGTGATGAGTGCCTGAACGGCTGCTCCTTGCAAAATGCAGAACAACACGCCGATAATCACGAGTGCAACGCCCGTCGTCACAGCATTGCCGCTGAATTTGATAGAAACGTTTGATTTGTTTGCCATGATTTGCTCCTTATATGAAACTTTTTATTTTCTAAATATAGTATAATTCAATAGGCGGCAATAATGCAACGTGTTGAAAATATTTTTATTAAAAATTAAAAATTTTTAATGCACGCAAGCAAACGTTGCGCGCATGCACGCAAGAGAATAAACAGCGATTTTTGCGGTTTTTTAGCAAAATTGTGCGCCGAATGTGCGCCAAAAGAGATTTGCCTTGAAAAATGCCCAAAAGGTTGTATAATGAAGTCACAAAGGAGTGTTTTTATGTCAAAAGTCGTGTGTATAGGAGAATGTCTTGTCGATATGATGCCGTCAAAAAACGGCGGATATATTCCAAATGCGGGCGGTGCGCCTTGCAACGTTTGCGCATGCGTGGCTCGTCTTGGCTCGGATGCGGCGTATCTTGGCAAACTCGGCGGTGACAGCTATGCCGATTTTTTGTATGACCAAATCAAATCCGCAGGGATAGATACTCGATATATCGTGTTTGACAAATCTCTTAAAACCGCATTGGCATTTGTCGATATAGATGAGAACGGCGATAGAAAATTTCGTTTTGAAAGAGAGAATACGGCGGATTTGAATTTGACCGCCGATGACGTGAAAGACGATTTCAAGGCAGGCGATATTTTGCATTTTTGCTCGCTCGGGCTTATTGGGCAATCGAAACTCGCGCACGAAAAAGCCATTGCGCTTGCACGGCAAAGCGGCGCGCTCGTTTCTTTTGACGTCAATGTCAGGGCAGACCTTTGGGACAGCGTTGACGATTGCGTCAATGCAATAAAAGAGTTTTTGCCGCGTGCCGATATCGTGAAGGTGTCAAGCGAAGAGCTTGACTTGTTGGCGCAAGGTGGCAGTGAAGACGAAAAAGCGAAAAACCTGATGTCTAATGCGCTCGATTGCAAAATCTTGATCGTCACCAAGGGCGCGGACGGCGCGGTGTGCTATGACAGAAGTCTTGCAAAAATCACGCAAAAAGCGTACAAAACACACGTTGTCAACACCACGGGCGCAGGGGATTGTTTTATCGGCTCGATACTCTATCTTTTGTTGCAAAAGACGGTGCGCCTTGACTTGACGGGGATGTCCTACGCTCTTGATTTTGCATCCCGCGCATGCGCCATCCAAATCTCCCGCAACGGCTCTATGACCGCCATGCCGTCCAAATCCGAGATCGCCGCTTTTAAGGAGTGAAATTGGGGGCAATATGAGCGTAGACAGAGTTTTGATATTGATTTTCGGAGTGCAAGCGGCGGTGATTATAATTGCCTATTTTATTGCGAAAAAGGTGCTTGCAAACAAAAAAGAGTGTGAGATAGCCATGCGTTTTGGATACAATCCGCATTGGCGTTGGGGATTTAGGGATTATGAAGACGTCGGAAAACGCGGAGAGTATCTTGTCAATAGAACAATAGGCGAGTCGCAATTAGGCTGTTATACGTTTTTCGATTTTATAATCGAAGAAGGCACTTCATCGCATCAAATAGACGAAATTGTCGTGAACAAACACGGTGTTTTTGTGATTGAAACAAAGTGTTTCACCGGCGCGATTTATGGTTTGCGCGATCAAAGAGAATGGAAACAGTACAAGCATAGTGAAATAAAAACTTTTTATAATCCGATTATGCAAAACAAAACCCACGTATGTGCGTTGAAGAAAGTTTTGCCGCCAAACACTCCGATAAAATCATTGGTCGTTTTTGTCAAGTCTGACATAAGAAAAGTGCGAGCGGATGACGTAATATCGCTTGAAGAGTTGACCGGAAAGCTCAATAGCGGTGAAGAAGTGTTTTCGGACAGTCAGGCATTGAATGTTGCGTATAATATTGAAAAGAGCAGAAGCAAAATGAGTGATGAACAACACGAGCAAAACGTAAAAATAAAGCATTGGATGCTTGAAAACGGCGTTTGTCCGAATTGTGGCGGAAAACTTGTTTTGAGAGAAGGGAAGTACGGACAGTTTTATGGTTGCACAAACTATCCGAAGTGCAAGTTTAGGAAAAATATTGATTTAGAATAGCGTTTTTGCAAAAGAAAAAGTCCGCAGATGCGGACTTTTTTGTGTGATTTGCGTTGTTGAGCGATACAAGATCAGATCGCCATGGCTTTGCGGTCTAGAAGGGGGCGGAGCGTTTTGCCGACTCTTGAAAGAGTGATTTCCTTGGTTGTGAGCTTGTAGATGAAAGCCACGGGGAGCGCGCATGCAAACGTTGCGAATGCGCCTGCGATTTCAAAGGGAATGTCGCTTGCAAAGTATGCGCCGAAGTTCCAACCCCAAATGAGCGCGGTTGCCACAACAGACACCCAGAAGTAGAGAATTTCGCCCATTGCGGCGAGTGCGGCGTAGGAGATGACGCTCATATCTTCGTGTTTTCTGTTGAATGCTTTGTAGCACGCAAGCGGCATGAAATAGCCGATTATCACTTCAAAAAGCCAAAGTTGAACGCGGGGAAGTTCGCTCGGAAACCAGCCGATGCAACTCATCTCGAAGATCACCGAATAGGTGATGACAAGCACGGCGTTTTTTGCCGGGCTCATACATGCGGCGCACACCACGAGAATGGGAAACACCACGTTTTCAAACGGTATCTCCAACACGAATTGGTCTAGGCACATAATTGCCAACAGCGCAAACATAGCCGTCCAGCCCTGTATGCCGCCTGTCTTTGCGAGCCTTTCGATTTTGGAAAACGAAATTTCTTTTTTCATACTATTTTCAACCTGCCTTAATACAGCCATCCTTTATATACTAACACCAAAACCTGCAAATCGTCAACCGTTCCCGCCGTGCCGTCTTCGCCGAAAAGCGTCTGAAAATTGGCGCACATGGCATATTTGCCGTCGGCGGCGACGTAGACGGTTTCGAGATTGTAGCTCGAGCCGTCCGAAAGCGTCAATTCGTGGAACATATAGAAGCGATGTTGCGAGAGCCTGAAAGTGATTTTTTCGTCCTTATCTTCAAAGAATTTGACGATAGACTCATACACGGTGTTGCCGTAGCAATCGATTTGCCACGATTTTATCAGCTTGCCGTCAAGAGTGGAGTGGGCAAAATTGTCCCCCTCGCTCACCTCGGTATTCGAGCCCGTATCGCGGAATTCGAGCGTGAAAGAAAGCCGTTTTCCGTCAATGACGTGATAGCCGGGATCGTCCGTCGTTTTGTCGTTGCCCCACACCTTGTCGCAGGCGTACAACAGTCCCACGAGCGTGAAAAGCAGCACGAATACGGTGAAGATTTTCAGGATTTTCGAGTTCATATCACACCTTGCCGCCGATTGCCTAAATCGAAGTTTTCGGCAATCTAAGCGGCTATGTTTGTTATATTATTTTGTCGTTGTTCTGATTAAAGACCAAGGTCTATGCAGGCTTGCGCCGCAGTGTAAAGTCCGAGCGGAGTGGGGGCTTCGACTCCGTACACGTGTGCGATATACGCAATCGCGACTGCCATATCAACGTTGTTTGAGATGACGTATTTGCCGTTTTCGTCCTTTTTGAGAGTTTCTCTCCACATGGTGACTATATTGTAAACTTGTCCGTCTTGTTCGTCAATATGGTATTTGCAATCTTCGCCCGTGCAGACTTGAGAGTGATACACTTCTTTCACGTAGTGCTCCATATCGATTCCGTTCATAAATCCGTACAGAAGACCGTATCTCGGATCGACGTTTGCGTTTGTGGTGAGTGTGTGGTTGTAGTAGTTGCAAAGTCTGTCCATGTTTATCATTTCATCGAGCGGTTGATTCCAGCCGTCGGTGAAGGGGAAGTAGCCTTGCATGGTTTTTTCAAACTTCACATCGTATCTTGCGTTGCCGCGGAAGATAGAGCCTGCAAGCGGTCTGCCTGAAAAACCGACCCAGTTGGGAGTGCCGCCGTTCTTTTTGAAGTTGCCTTCGTCGTCCTTTTCATAGTAAGAAAGCATATAGTTAGAGCAGTACGGAACAGTGGTTTCAAGGTCGAAACCGAGATTGTATGCCGTGATAACGGACACGTTGATTGCAGAATATCCGAATGCAACCTGAGTTACGGGCAAGCAACTCTTCCAAAGAGCCATAATCGTAGGCTTGATTTTGCCGTATTGCGTATTTTTGTCTGACGCGGCGTCAATGGTCGTAAAATCGATTTTCTTGTATTCGGCAAGGAAAGTCGCATGTCCGTCGGTGTTGCCGGTTGCTTTTGCCACGAGTGCAAGAAGTTCCACAAAATCGTCATAGCTAAGGCGAGAGCTTGCGTTTGCGATGTTGTTGAGTGCGTTGTAACCCGTATAATACAAGTTGGCTTGCGTCACCGTTTTGCCCTTGAACGTATATTCCGTTTGGCTTGCGGCAAGATATGTGTCAAGTGTGTTCAAATATTCTTTCACCGCGACGAAATAGAGCCAATACGATGTGTCGGTGGTGCCCGTCTCTGTGCACCATTGTTGGTATTGGTTGGCTATCGCACTCCAGCTGTAAAGGAAGTCGAGCATGCCGTACCAGCCTTGCGTGCTTGCGCTCGAAGTGGCAAAAAGGCTGTCCTTGATCTTGCCGTCTTCGATGACGCCGTCAATCATGTTGAGATATTTTTTGAATTGCAACACCACTTCATTGGTGTAGAAATCGCCTTTGACGTAGCGAAGGTAGAGCAGGGGCACTCTTGCTTGCGTTGTTCTTGCGTCTTTCACAGACTTTGAGAAAGTGTCCGTTTGAAGATACGCTTTGAGCGATTCTTTCAGCTCGTTTGCAAGCGCGTCATGTCTTTCCCACTTGCCAACGATTGACATATCTTTTGTGGGGGTAAAAGTGTTATCGAGAAGTGTATCTCCGTCATACCAACCCACAAACACGTATCCATCGCGTTCTTTTGGGATGGGCAGTGTGCAGCTTTCGCCTTCGACAACTTGAATGGTGTTTGTTTCGCCGTTGTTGTCGAGCGTCAGAGTGTAAGTGGTTTTCGTCTTGTCCGTGCACGCTGCGAGCGTGAAAAGCATGACTGCGACCAAGAGTGTGCATACAATAGCTATAATGCGTTTTTTCATTGTTTTTCTCCTTGGCGGTATTTTTGCGGATAAAACCGCGGTTTTTCTCTCGTACCGCCCCAAAAGGTTATCTTTTGCAACAAAAAATGCGCTCATAGAGCGCACAACCGTCTTTTTCGTATAGCACAAGCCAACGCCAAAACGGTTCGCTCCTGCCATAACGATAACCAAAAATACGGAAGACTTGCTGTTTGACGTATTGCAAAGAGATTAAACTATCGCCGTTGTTCCGTGGCATTTCTGCGACTAAACAAAACAGTTGAAGAGTTTAGAATACGACGATACTATTATCGTTTCGCAATAAGTCAAACACGGCAATGGCGGTTGCTCGGGAATAGAACCCGATGTCTAAATCTACTCAGTTTACAACTTTTCAAACCGTATTTTCATATTCATTTTTTATATACTACCACATTTTGACGTGTCTTTCAACGGTTTGCGCCAAATTGCTCTTGCAAATTGCCGTCTTGCCACAACAGCGTTTCGGGATGCGAAAACTCAAATGTTATGTTCTTTGCGCCGTTCACAAGCAGATTCAGCACGCCCGGCTCTTTTGTGCCCATTTTCGTGTCGAACACAAGCGAGCGATAGGGGCGAAAGCCGCACTTTTCTTGCACGCGCGCGGATTGACGATTGAACGCATAATATCCGCAAGTCAAAAAGTCAAGATCGCATTCGTCAAACAAATAGGCTATCACCGCTTGCACGGCTTCGGGCATCAATCCCATGCCCCAGTGCGACTTGCCAAGCACGTATCCAAGCTCTCTGCCGCGATAGCCGTCAAATTCGCTCAGCCGATCTTCAAGGTTGTATTTTTCAACGCCAAGCGAGCCGATCACCTTGCCGCTTTTCTTTTCAACCAAGGCAAAAGTCTTGTCGCCAAGGATGAAATCGTCAAGCACCTTTTGCGTCACCGCGCGATTTTCGTGATGTTGCCATCCCGCCATTTCGCCCACGCCGTCCACCGACGCGTATTCAAAAAAGTCCTCCAAATCCGACTGTCTGAACGCCCGCAACACCAAACGCTCGGTCTCAATTTCCTTTCCGTTTATCCGAAATTCCGCATTCATATTCTTATCCAATCATTTTTTTATAAATCATACCACAACATACGCATACATTCAACAACAATTTGCCACACGTTGCCGTTTGCATCGTATTCATACGCGGTGTTGCCGTCTTTGACGAAAGAATAAGAAAGTTAATATAAAATAACGGCGCAGGTCTTTTGATCTAAAGAAAAACGAACCTCAACGGTTCGTTTTATTCTTGTTTGGTGCGGATGACAGGACTTGAACCTGCACGCTCTCGCACAAGAACCTAAATCTTGCGTGTCTGCCAATTCCACCACATCCGCACAAATCTTCACTATTATAGCACAATTTGCCAATATGTAAAGCACAAATTTTTCACGAAGGCTCTCTAAACAGACGACTTTTTGAAAAAAGTCGATGATTTTTTGATTTTTATATCTAAAAATTGTTGCATTTTGACAATTTATTTGGTATAGTTATCGTTGCTTGCGGGAGTGACTCAGTGGTAGAGTGTCACCTTGCCAAGGTGAAAGTCGCGGGTCCGAATCCCGTCTCCCGCTCCACACATTAGCGCATAAATAGAAATCGAAGACGAAGACTTGAGAAATGATGAAAATCATATTGACGGGATTCGGCTTCACGGAGTGAAGAGCGCAGTATGCGCAGACCTGTGCGGGTTCGTTCCGCAAGGTCGCCATCAAAGATGGCTACACCGTCTCCCGCTCCACGCGCAAGCGAAAAGAGAACGAGCCGAAAGGTTCGTTCGACATATCTAAGGAGCGACGAAGACCGCAATAAGCGTAATTGTCGCCGAGATGTGCGTCCTTAGCTCAGTTGGTAGAGCAACTGACTCTTAATCAGTGGGTCCAGGGTTCGAGTCCCTGAGGACGCACCACAAAAAAGCCGCTAAACAGTAGAAGTTTAGCGGTTTTTTTATTTTTCGCTACTGCTCGAAAAATCCGCGTTTTGACATCAAAATAAGGAAATTTTGATGTCAAATTTGATGTCAAAAATTAAGGAAATTTTGATGTCAAAATTTGGGATACCAGTCGCCATAAATATCATTGACAAAGAATTTCTTTGTAAAAAATAATACGAACTCGTATTTTGAGTTCGTATTATTTGTTTTTGGCAAAGCATAAGGGATTCGTCCATCAGCGATTGTTACCAAAGGTCAATCGCGTGCAGCCTGACCGCAGGGCAGGGCGCGTGATGTGCAGACACCAAAAACAAGGACGGGATTCGCTCCGCTTGACCTATGCGGTTTGCACGCACGTCATAAGCACGAACAAACCGACCTTGAACAGCTTTTTATTGGTCTGCGCTATCACGCCGGGGCGGGCAAACAATTCACAGGATTGTTTGCCATCCGCCCGTTCGAATCCCTAAAAAAGCAAAATAAAACGCAAGTCAAAAATTCAACTTGCGTTTTATTTGGCGTAGCATAAGGGATTCGAACCCCTGACCTTCTGGTCCGTAGCCAGACGCTCTATCCAGCTGGGCTAATGCTACATTTAGCCAAGACGACTTGCGTCATCTTTTAAGCATTGATATTATAGTGTTATTGCATGTTTTTGTCAACCGTTTGCACAAAAGTGTCGATTTGTTTTTTAGTGATGCGGTTTTGTGTGCTTTTGTTGAGCGGATTATTCCGCGCTTTTGGCGGTTTCGAGCAATCCGTTGATGCCACGGAAGGTGAGAGTGCTGACTGCATGCGAGATCGATTCCACAGGTTGTGAGCGGTCTGAATTGAACCAGTGTTGATATACGGTCATCATGCCCGAAGTGACATAGTCGAGAACGATGTCGAGAGTTTGTTCATCGAGCGCGGTTTTTGGCGTGATGATTTCTTTGAATTTGTTTTTCATGGACGTGACAAGTTTTACGACAAGGCTTGAATTGCTTTCTATGCGCATGAGATGTCCGTAAAAATCGATGTCCGAATTGATGATGTCGGTGAGTTTGTTGAAAAACTCGTTGGGGTCGTGCAGAAGTTCGTTAACGTCTAAGTCTTTTATTGCATTCTCGAATTTTTCAAGGATTTTGTTTTCAATTTCGCCTGTAAGGTCATAAATCCCGCCGTAGTAGTTGTAGAAAGTCTTTCTGTTGATGTCGGCGCGGTCTGCGACGTCTTTTATGGTGATGTCGTTGATGTCTTTTTCGAGCAAAAGTTGCGCAAATGCGCGATATATGGCTTTTTTCGTCTTGACGATGCGTCTGTCCTGTTTCTTTTCTTCTTGCATTGTTAACTCCTATGTAAGTCGATTCTGTGTTTAATAATGCAATACACAAAAACCGAAAAATAGTTTCATTATGCTGCAAAAAATCAATTTCAGATCTTTGCCTTTATAGGCAATCCGAACTTTATTCTTCAAATTTCTCCACTGAAATGCCTGCTTCGTTGAAAAGTTCCATAGAGAAATCGTCCGGATAAGGATGTTTATACACCACTCGCACGATGCCGCTGTTGATGATAAGGCGCGTGCAGATAGTGCAGGGTTGATGCGTGCAATAAAGCGTTGCTCCGTCAACCGAAATTCCGAGCTTTGCCGCTTGCACGATTGCGTTTTGCTCTGCATGTACGGCGTAGCATTTTTCGGCGCACGTGCCGCTCTTTATGCCAAGCTGATCGCGCATGCAATATCCTTTGTCGCGGCAATTGAGTATGCCTGCAGGCGCACCGTTGTATCCGGTGGTGAGAATTCGTTTGTCCTTGACGATAATCGCGCCGATTGCGCGTCCTTGTCTTGCGCAACTAGTCCACGTGGAAACGAGTTCCGCCATGTCCATAAATCTTTTGTCCCAGTTGTTCATACTCTCTCCTTGTGCGCGTATAAAATTTATATAAATGATATTAGCACAAAAATATACAATATTCAACGACAACTTTTGAAAATCGGCATAATTTTTTCAAAAAAAACTTGCATAATATATTGACAATTGGCAACCGTTGGTATAAACTGTTAGCAATCAAGCGCGAAGAGTGCTAAACGATAATAAGAAACACATATACGGAGGCGTTATATGGCAATAAAACCGTTGTTTGACAAAGTCGTCATCAAGGCGATCGAAACGAACGAAAAGACCGCGAGCGGAATCGTTCTTCCGGGCGCGGCAAAAGAAAAACCGCAACTTGCAAAAGTGCTTGCGGTGGGCCCCGGCGGAAACGTTGACGGCGTGGACGTAAAGATGCAAGTCAAAGTCGGCGATACCGTGCTTTACAGCAAGTACGCAGGCAGTGAATTCAAAATTGACGGAGAAGAAGTCGTAATCGTCCGTCAGGCAGACATTCTCGCAATCGTAGAATAAGGAGATTTTGATTATGGCAAAGCAATTCAAATACGGCGACGACGCAAGAAAGGCTCTCGAAGCAGGCGTCGACGCATTGGCAAATACAGTTAAAATCACACTCGGCCCGAAGGGCAGAAACGTAGTGCTTGACCGTCCGTACGGTGCGCCGCTCATCACAAACGACGGTGTGACCATTGCAAAGGACGTCGTTCTTGCAGATCCGTTTGAAAATATGGGTGCGCAAATCATCAGAGAAGTCGCAACCAAGACCAACGACGTCGCAGGCGACGGCACGACAACAGCGTCCGTGCTTGCTCAGGCAATCGTCAAGGAAGGCTTGAAGAACGTTGCGGCAGGCGCAAACCCCATGGTGCTCAAACGCGGCATTATGTACGCAACAGAGCAAGCGGTCGAAGAGCTGAAAAAGATCAGCAAGGACGTTGAAGACAAGACCGCAATCGCGCAAGTCGCTTCGATTTCCGCAAGCGACGAAAAGATAGGTCAACTCATTTCCGACGCAATGGAAAAAGTCGGAAAAGACGGCGTCATCACTATCGAAGAAGGCAAGCAAATGACCACCGAACTCAACGTTGTGGAAGGCATGCAATTCGATCGCGGTTACGTTTCTCCGTATCTTGTCACCAACACCGACAAGATGAGTGCAGAACTCGACAATCCTGTCATTCTCATCACGGATAAGAAGATAAGCAATATTCAGGAAATTCTTCCGCTTCTCGAACAAGTGCTCAAGAACGGCTTGAAACTCCTTATCATTTCGGACGATATCGAAGGCGAAGCGCTCACGACAATCATCGTCAACAAGCTCAAAGGCGTGTTCAACGTCGTTGCGGTTAAAGCCCCCGGTTTTGGCGACAGAAGAAAAGCGTATCTTGAAGATATTGCAATTCTCACAGGTGGCACTTATATCTCGAGCGATCTCGGATACGAACTCAAAGACGTCACGCTCGATATGCTCGGCAGGGCAAAGTCAGTGCGCGTTGACAAGGATAACACCACAATCGTCGGCGGCTTCGGCAGACAAGAAGACATCGCGGCAAGAGTTGCGTCAATTCGTGCTCAGATTGCCGAATCCACGTCCGATTACGACAAAGAGAAACTTCAGGAACGCGTTGCGAAACTCGCAGGCGGCGTAGCAGTCATCGGCGTCGGCGCTGCAACCGAAGTCGAAATGAAAGAGAAGAAACTCCGCATCGAAGATGCTCTCAACGCAACTCGTGCGGCTGTTGAAGAAGGTATTGTCGCAGGCGGCGGAACGGCTCTTTTGTCCGTAATCCCCGCAGTGAAGAAGGCTTGTGCAAAACTCGAAGGCGACGAAGCAACCGGTGCTAAAATCGTCATTCGCGCGCTCGAAGCCCCCGTTCGTCAGATTGCGGCAAACGCAGGTATCGACGGCGGCATAGTTGCAAACACCATCATCTCTTCAAAGAAAGCAAACTACGGCTTCGACGCACAACGTGAAGTATATTGCGATATGGTCAAGGCAGGTATTCTCGATCCGACCAAAGTCACGCGTAGCGCACTCCAGAACGCCGCGTCCGTCGCGTCCACGTTGCTCACCACCGAAAGCCTTGTTACCGACATCAAGGAACCGGCAGCGGTAAATCCTGCGGGGGCAGGTATGGACTCCATGTACTAAAAAAACGGCACTATTGAGCGCCTAACTTCGTCAGGCACGGCTTGCTCCAAAATCACGTACTACTTGTACGTTGGGTTTTGTTTCAAGTCGTGCCTTTCTTGTTATGCATCTCAATATTGCCGTTTTTCAATCATGTTAAATAGCGAATTACTGCGGCAGAGCCACGCTCTCGACAACTCATGTACGACTTGTACATTAGGGTTGCCGTTAGTGTGGCTCTTTCTTGTTATGCATCTCAATATTGCCGTTTTTCAACCGCGCTAAATGGCTCCAAACTCAACAAAAATAAATCAGTAAGTGCCCAAATGACACTTTTAATATCAAATCCAAGTGCTATATTTTCACTACAATAGAAAAATCGAGAAAAGCTCCACATTAGAATTGGATGTGGAATGAAAAGTAATCCAAAACAACATAATAATTTGTCAGAACGCTTGCAAAATGCATTCAAACATCATATGATATGCTCATTAAAAGAATACTTGAATTCTAGGTGTTCTATGGTGGGCGAATTATAAACGAATTGCTCGATAAATAGTGATGGGCAAGAAGAATAATATTAAGATAACATTTTTGGAGGTTATAAATCCTATGTTTAAGAAGAGATTCTCAATGATTATTTGTGCGGTGCTTTTAGCGATAACCTGCCTCGGTTTGGTTGCGTGCGGAAATGGCGATGGCGGCGGAGAAACTCCAAAACCGCTCCACGACAACACGAAATGGTTTACCGAAGAAGAATTGTCGGCAAAAGGGCTTGCAGGATTGACGGCGCCGACAGGGCTGTCGGGGGAGATGAATACAAGCGATGCTTGGTATAACGACGGATATTCGTTTTCGCAAGGTTGTCCGGATGAAGAGACGTTCAATGCGAATGCAGAAACATATTTTTCGTATTTGAAAACGCATTATGACGGTGCGTTCGGAAAACCTAGAATCGAAAAATACAGCATGGATACAAACGAAAATTGGTATATCATTGAACAAAAGGTTGGTTTGTCCAACTATTTTGACGATAATCCGAGCAAATTGTATAAGTTCTATTACATCAGAAACAAAACTTTGGATAACGGCTATTTTGCGAGAGGGTCGGTTTGGATTTTTGAAATTCGCTATGAATTCGACGCCAATTCTAATGAATACAAATTCAAACTGTTTATTGAAAATGCAGACTCTTCGCATAACGGAATTTACACGAACTTTTACAAAATGCGTTGAAGCCAATATATAGTCGGTGGGACAATGAGCATCGGCAAAACAACAATCAGCCAATGCAGCACTTATGAAAACATCATTTTTTCTGGGTGATGTATGAACAATCTATCATCGATCATAAGAGAAATCTTATAAGTAAACGACCGATTGCGTTCGTAAGAAGCGTGCCTTGGACGCTTCTGTAATAGCGAAGAGAGTGAACTTGTTCACTTCTCGGAGCGTCTACGCTCAACAAATCGTGCGTTGCACTGCGCCTTTCGCGGACACTTCGTGTCTGATTTGTTGGCTATGAGACAGCACTCGATGTCCGCAAATGCTACGCGCTTGCGTCTCTCTTCGTTTGTTATCAGCCCGCAGGGGTTCTTGTTGCAAAGCAACACCACGATGAAATCATGGTAAGCCCCCTATCCCACATAAAAAATATCGTACAAATGTACGATATTTTTGTGGTGGAGACAAGGGGATTCGAACCCCTGGCCTTTTGAATGCCATTCAAACGCGCTACCAACTGCGCCATGCCCCCGTTGTAGTATTTAGATCGATGTTTAGGTTGCGGCAGTGAAATGCAACAAACAATCTTGAAGACGAATGGATAAATCCGCTCGATTGCTTGAATATATTACATCATTTTTGAAAGATATACAAGCATTTTTCACGATTTTGCTTTGAGCGGTGAACATTTTTGACACAATTGTACATATTGTATGCTTAAAAAAGTTTTAAGAAATGGAATTTATGGTTGATTGTTGCGATAAAAGTTGATAGAATAAATACATAGTGTCGAAGTTTTGATGCTAAATAAAGGATATGTGGTGAAATTATGAGTGAAAATTCCGCACCCGCAAAGGTCGGAGCAAAGCAAAAGATCAACGGCTTTGTTCACAAATTGTTCGGCTCGACTCCCGGCGACGGCGAGATGCAACCCAAAGAAGGCATAAGTTATTCTCTTTGCGGTTTTGGTCAGAACCTTATTTGCACGATCATCGGATCGTATCTAACCGTATTTATGACGGACGCAATCGGCTTCAATGCGTTGGCGGTGGCAATCCTTATGTTAGCCGCGCGCGTATACGACGCACTCAACGACCCGATTATGGGGTCTATCGTTGACCGTACGCGTACGAAGTGGGGCAAATGCCGCCCGTACATGAAGTGGATGGCATTCCCGATTGCAGCAATGACGGCGATATGCTTCTTGCCGTGGTATCCAAACAACGACGGCGGTTTTGCGGCACTTTCCGTTATGTACATAATTTGGGGTATGGTATACACGGTTGCGGATGTTCCGTATTGGGGACTTTCAACCGCGATGAGCAACGATACATATCGTCGCGGCAACTTGCTCACGATTGCTCGTTTGTTCTGCACGGCGGGCGCAGGTATCATCACCGTTTTCACCCCGATTATCACTCAGGCAATCACGGCAACCGATAATGCAACGGTCACCGCAATTCAAACCCTTATGAACACGATGAACGGCTCGGAGGTCGTTGCAGGCAACACTGCGTTCTTCGATATGTTCAGAGGCATTGAAAACGTCGGCGCGTTCATTCAGTCTCAAGCGGACAAGTATCAAGACGTGCTTGCTCTCTTCCAAGGCGCGAACATCGACATCAATCAGAGCGGCGCGGCTCTTCTCGAATTGAAGGCAACGGCAAGCGCAAGCATGATGGGCGATTTGAGATGGACATACTTCATCATCGCAATCGTTTGTTGCGCTATCGCAATTCCGCTTTTCTTCCTTGGCTTCAAGAACACTAAAGAAAGAAATGTTACGACGGAAAATCCGCCTTCGCTTGCACACAACCTTAAATTGCTCTTCAAGAACAAACCGCTCATGCTCATCGTTTTGTCGGGTATCGGCGGTGCGGCAAGAATGTTGTTCACGTACACCGGCGGTCTCTACTTTGCAAAATACATAATGAACAGAGAGTCAATGTACGCTCTCTTCACGATGGCAATCGTGCCGGGCGGACTTATCGCGTCCTTGCTCGTGCCTTGGTGCACCAAGAAGTTCGGCAAAAAGAACACGTACATTTGGTCTCACATCATCGGCGGCGTGGCAATGCTCGTGGCGTTTATCGTTGGTATTGCGGCGGATCGCGGCAACTACACCAGCACCGCAACGACGGTTGTTCTTCTCATCGCACTCGTTATAGCGGGTATCCCGTCGGGCTTCGGCAACATCATCACTTATGCGATGATCGGAGACACTGTCGAATATCTCGAACTCAAGACCGGTGAAAGAGCTGAAGGTATTTGTTTTGCAATGCAAACGCTCATCAACAAAATCGGTATGGCAGTGGGCGCATTCGTGGGCGTTTTGGCATATTACATGGCCGGCGTCGAAGCAGGAAACGCAAGTGCGGTTACACCTGCCGGAAAAGACACGATGTGGTTCATGCTTGTCGGCATTGCGGCAATCAGTTTCTTCCTAACTGTCATCCCGCTCTTCTTCTATAAGTTCAACGAAAAGCAACAACAAGAAGCGGTTGCGGAAATCAAGAAGAGAAAGATTGCAAACGGCGAGCTCAGCCAAGACGAGATTGAGCTCGAAGCAGAAGACGGCGCACCGCAAATGCTCTTCCCGAACGAAGACAGTCAAGCGGTTGCAGTTGACAAGAAAGACTGCGGATGCTGCAAAGATTGCACGGAAGAGTGCTGCGACACGAAATGCGACGAAAACTGCGACGAGTGCGCACAAAACGTCAGTGAAAGCGGCGAAGCCGAAGACAAAAAAGACGAAGAATAAAATCGTTTAAACAAATATAAAAACGAGACGCAAGCGCGTCTCGTTTTTATATTTCACGGCATTGCCAAACGTAAAAAAATAGTTTGTTTTTCAATGAATTTTATGTTTTTGCGGAAAAAACATTGAGATTGAGAAATATCACGTATAAATTTTTTGTGCTAAATGCAACGTATTCGTTGTTTTTTTCTTGATTTTATGCAAAAAAATAAGTGCTATATGCATAAAATCGCGTGGTATATTGATACATTTGTACTAATATCGGTTAAATTTGTTAACTACTTATTGAAATCAAGCGTAATGTATGATAAAATAATTTTATGGATCTTAAAAATACAGCAAATTATTTTGTCGCATTCAGAAAACTTCTTCGCTCTTACACTGACTACCAAATGCGCGAATTGAAAGATTATGATTTGTCTCCGAACGAGATTGTCGTTCTTTCAAGCATAGGTTCGGTCGGGCTTGCAAGCGAGATAGCGGAGAATGCATGCGTATCGAAGGCACTCGTTTCGCGAAGCGTAAAGCAACTTAAAGACAAGGGGCTCATCACTGCAACCATTTCAACGGTTGACAAGAGAGAACAGATGCTCAGGCTCACCGACGAAGGCGAAAAAGTGGCGGAACGTATCGCCGAGGCAAATCACAAATTTTATGTGGCGGCTTTCAAACGATTTGAAGACAACGAAAAACGCGTATTGCAAGCGTTGCTCGGTCTGATGCTTCAAAACCTTGAAAGCGAAGACGAATATGAAAATAGTCATTGATCAAAAACAGGAAGTTGCAAGACGTTCGGTTGAGAACATCAGAAACATCGCCGAGACTATGGGCGAGCGCAACACGGGGAGCGAAGGGGAAAAACGCACGGCTGACTTTTATACATCGAGACTTGAAAATGCGTGCGATTTTGTAAAAACCGAAAGTTTCGACGTCTATCCCGACGCGTATACGGGTTGGACGTACATCGTGGGTACGCTTTCTATACTTGCTTTGGTTTCTTATTTCTTTTCCGCAATGGTGTCCGTATTGCTGGTTGCGATTGCACTCACGGTGTATATCGTGCAGTTTGTGTTGGGAAAAAGATTTCTTGATCCATTGTACAAAAAAGAAAAATCTCAGAACGTCACGGCAATCAAAAAAAGTCTGAACGCTCCCAAATGCAGAGTGTTTTTCGTCTCGTCCGTGGACGCAACGAAAGAATGGACTCTCATAAGACGTTTGGGCGGAACTATGCTCACGGTCGTTTTGTGCGCTGTTTTCGTCGGTCTCGTATACCTGCTTGCAATTGACGTTGCACGCTGGATTATCGTGGGCGGTCTCGGTGCGGAAATTGCAAGCGGAGATATGCTCGTTGCCGGTTACGTTGCCATTGTGTTTGCTCCGTGTTGGCTTTCGTTGTTCTTTTTCGTGAATCATAGAAAGGTCATAGAAGGTGCAAACGAAAATTTGAGCGGTTGTGAAACTGCCGTTGCAATCGTCGAAGAGATGAGTGCTAAAAACGTGACCGCAAACGATGTCGAAGTCGGCGTAATTCTCACGGGTGGCGAGCAATCGGGGCTTCGCGGTGCAAAAAGTTGGTGCGATATTCACGCAAAAGATTTTGCCGACGTGCCGACGTATTTCGTGCATCTCGGAGTGCTTAAAGAGCCGAAATGCATTTGTATAAACGACAAGGAAAGGTGCGGATTGATAAAAGCGGATGAAAGTTTGGTCAATATGCTCGTCGATTGTGCAAATTCCGCAAACGTCAAATGCAAGAAATCAACGCTCGGCTTATTCGGAACGACGGACGCTTCGGTGTTTTCCGAATACGGATTGAAGAGTGCGAGTGTGACGGGATTTGACGGACGGAAGTGCCCCGAATATCTGCATACGAGATATGACACTGCGGACAATACGAGCGAGTTTTGCATAGCAAACACATTTGAAATATGTTGCGCGCTTGTCGAAAAACTCGACGGGGAACAAAACTAAAACTAAAAGCGACAAACAAATCGAAAAGCGGTGAAGCCGCTTTTCTTTTTTGTAACATATAAGTGTTTTCGATTTTATTAGAAAAATACAAAGAAAACCGCAACAAAAATAATTCTTTCCAATCTCTTCGACGTATGATACAATAGATATCGAAAAGCGAAGTCGGACGATAGCGACGTTGCTTTGAAAAAAAAGGAGATTTAGAAAATGAAAGTATTCAAAGGTATAGTATTCTCGCTTATCGCGATAGTGCTCATACTTGTGATTGCGTTTGCGGTGGTCATCAATCTCACGCCCAGACAACTTGGTGTCGCAGACCTTAAAATCGAAGGGAAAACCGTCGAAGAAATGGGCATTGCCGACATGAAAATCATCAATATCTACAAGAGCATAAAGTCGCTCTCCACGGCAAAGGAAGACAAGATTGTCACCAACAAGTTTGACGAAACCGCCGAAAAGGACAAGTCGCAAGACAATTTTTCGGGCAGTTCGCTTGAAAACAAGGACGACTATTCATCCATAATCGCCAATCCCGTGATTTATGACAAGAAAAAAATCGTGGAATACGACGACGTGACTCTTGCATATATTTTCAACAATGCGGTGCAAAACGGCGCGAATTCAAGTTCCGACGCGGTTAAAGTTCTTAAAGACGCAAACGTTGTTGTCAAAGAAATCACGATCGGGGTTTCGGACGGAAAAGGCACTATGCGCATCGTGTCTATGGTTGAACTCGGGCAATACAAGAGCGATATAGAAAACGCGCTCGGCGCGGCAAAAGCCCTTTTCAAAGTGCCCGAAAAAGTGTATATCGTCAGCGAAATTTCTTTCACGGTTGACGAAACGAACGGAAAAATGATTTCGAAAAGCGAAAGCGTATGCGTCAACGGCAACAACGACGACCCGGTCACGAAAGCGATTTTGAACGTCATTGTCGGCAAAATAGACGGAGTGGACAGCGTTGACGGTCTCAACGAAAAACTCGGCGAAGCGGTGAGCGCGGTGACATATAATCTCGGTGGTATCGGCGGCGTTGCGACGGACGAAGACAAATACGTTTACGGAATAAGCGGAGTGAAAGACCATAAACTCAGTCTCGTAACGCACGTAAAATGAGAAAAACAACAGGGATGTATCTCGCCCGGTGAGATATTTCAAAAAGGGATAATTATGAAAATAGTATTTATCGGCGCAGGGATGGCTTCGCTCGTTGCAAGCGAAAGACTTGCAAGAGCGGGTTTTGACGTATCGGTTTACGAAAAACAGACCTACGACACACTCTCGTACGACTGGCACGATGACGTAAATCGCGATGCTTTCGATATGTTCTCTCTTCCGCTTCCGAAAGAAGGAACGTATTTTACGAAACGCAACTGGACGTTCGTTCCGCCGGCCGAGCGTATAGAAGTCAATCTCAATTTGCCAAAAGAGCAACTTGACTGGTCAACGGAAAGAAGATTGCTTGCACAGCAATACGTTGACAGAGCAAAGGAAGTCGTCGATTTTCACTTCGATGCAAAGGTTGACGCGCTTATCGTCGAAAGCGGCAAGGTGAAAGGAATCGTCGTCGGCGGAGAAAAAATATACGCCGACTTGGTGGTTGACAATTCGGGGGCACTGTCTCCGTTCAGAGCAATGCTTCCCGACGCCGCACATATTACGAAAACGCCGAATGAGAACGAAATATTCGTTGCCTATCGCGCGTTCTACAAAAAAGCGGAAGGCGTTGAAGATCCCAAAAACACCAACAGGGCGTATCTCAAACATCTCGGAGAAGAAGGCATAAGTTGGAGCATAATCGACCCGGCAGGCACGGTCAACGTGCTTATAGGAAGAGCAGGCAAATTGCCAAAAGAGACGTTTAACAATGCATTATCCGCACTTAAACGCTCGAATCCGATAATCGGTGACGAAATCGTGCGTGGCGGAATCAACTGCGTTATCCCCATAAGATACCCGCTCACAAGAATGGTTGCCGAAGGATACGTCGCAATCGGTGACGCGGCGTTTATGACGATTCCGATGATTGGAAGCGGAATCGAAAACTCTATGAAAGCGGCGTGTATTCTTGCCGATACGATTATAAAAAGCGGCTCGGCGGACAAGAAAGATCTTTGGAAATATCAGGTGGAATACTATCGTTTGCGCGGTGCGGACCACGTGGGAGTGGACGTGCTCAAACGTTGGCTTCTCGGTGCAAAACCGTCGGACCTTGACTGGTTGTTTGAAAAGGGAGTCGTTGACGACGGCAATATGGCGGCAGGCGCAACGGGCAGACTTATCGTGCTTTCGCCCAAAGATTTGGTGCAGAAAGTCGTGCGCGGATATACGAGACTTCCGCTTCTTCTCAAAATGAACTCCATGCTGATGCGCTCTAAAAAAGCCGCAAAAATCGCAAAGCGTATTCCGGAAGAGTACGACGAGAACAAGATTGCGAAGTGGGAAACGAAAATCGAAAAACTCGTTTATCACAAATGAATTGACAAAGCGTATCCGCAATCGTCTCCTAATTGTAAGACGTTGACGGATTTGCGCATAATATTATCGGTAGACATTTCAAAAGTCCTTTGCTCGCAAAGGGCTTTTGCTTTTGAAAGAGTTATTGCAATATTAAGACTATGGTGCTATAATATTTGCGGAAACAATCGGCGGAAGCCGAACAACGAAATTATAAGGCACGGTCAGACCGTGCAAGTGGTGAGAAAATGAAAGAACACATCGAAAAATTGCAAAAATACGTTGAAGAGCAGGGCATAGACGCATACGTCGTGTTCACAAGCGACGACCACGGCAGCGAGTACGTTGTGGATCACTTCAAAGTTCGTGCGTTTTTGAGCGGATTTACGGGAAGCGCAGGCACGCTTGTCGTCACCAAAGACGGCGCATATTTGTGGACGGACGGAAGATATTTCATTCAGGCGGAAGCCCAACTCAAAGAAAGCGGAACGAAACTTATGAAAATGGGCGAGCCCGATTGCCCCGAGCTTACAAAATTCATTGCGGATTTGGCGGAGTCTCCCGTGGTTGCGTTCGATTTTAAGACGGCGACGGTCGATTTTGTGGAATATCTCAAAAACGTTTGCACCGGCGTGAAACTCGTTGACGACGGAAAAATCATTGACGAGATATGGACGGAAAGGCCCGAAGTTGCGTGCAGCAAAGCGTATTATCTTGACGACAGAGCGTCCGGCGAGAGCGTTGAAAGCAAACTTGCTCATCTTCGAGAAGACACGAAACGTCAGGGTTGCAACGTGGCACTCGTCTCGTCCCTTGACGATTTTGCGTGGCTTTTCAATCTTCGCGGCAGCGATATAGAATACAATCCCGTCAACTATGCGTACGCAATCGTATCCCAGACGGAAGCGGCGGTGTTTATCGACAAGAGAAAAATCGACGCTAAAATCGCAAAACTATTTGAGCAGAACGGAGTAAAAACGTTTGGATACGGCGAAGTGTACGAATATGCAAAGTCGATAAAAGAAGTCGTTCTCGTTGACAAGGACAAGACGAATTACGCATTGTTCTCGTGCATAGAGAGCGCAAAAGAAACCGCGCTTTTCCCCACGACTTCGCGCAAGGCTTGCAAAAATCCCGTCGAAATCCGCAATATCCGCAAAGCGCACGTCGAAGACGGCATAGCGGTTGTCAAATTTATGCGTTATCTCAAGGAGAACGTCGGAAAAGAAGAAATGAGCGAAATTTCGCTTGCCGACAAACTCGAAGCGTTCAGACGCGAAAGCAAGAATTTCCTTGACCTTAGTTTCGATACGATTTGCGGATACGCTTCAAACGGCGCAATCGTGCATTACTCCGCAACGCCCGAGACAAATAAGAAAGTGGAAAAGAAAGGACTTTTGCTTGTGGACAGCGGCGCGCAATACCGCTACGGCACGACGGACATCACGAGAACTTTTGCACTCGGAAAACTCACGAAAGAAGAGAAGAGAGCGTTCACTCTCGTTTTGAAATCTCATATCGCGCTTGCAAGCACGGTGTTTCCGTCGGGAACTACGGGCGCAAGACTCGATGCAATCGCGCGCGAACCGCTTTATGAAAACGGCATGGATTTCAAACACGGCACGGGGCACGGAGTCGGTTATCTTCTCAACGTTCACGAAGGACCGCAAAACATTTCACCACGCGCAACCACATGGAAGTACGCACTCTATCCCGATATGGTCACGTCAAACGAACCGGGTTATTACAAAGAAGGTGCATTTGGCATAAGACACGAAAATCTCGTACTTTCCGTTGAAAAAGAAAAGACCGAATACGGCACTTTTTGCGCTTTCGAGACGCTCACGCTCGTGCCGTTCGACCTTGACGGCATTGACGCAAAACTTCTCACCGCCGACGAAAAGGCTTGGCTCAACGATTATCACAAGACGGTCTTTGAAAAACTTCACAAATCGTTGCATGGCAAAGATTTGCTCTTCCTTGCAAAAGCGACCAGAGCGATTTGACAAACGCAAGTTACGCAAAATCAAAGCATTGATTTTGCCGAATTTGTCGCAAAACGGTATTTAATCAAATGAAAAGCAGGGCATAAACCCTGCTTTTTTGTATATTAGCGTAAAATTCAAATTATATGATTTTTTTATTCTTTTCTACCATTCGAGTTGTTGCTTGTATCTGCTAAAAGATTTTTGGAATTTTCGGTTTCAGCGTTGCATGAAGATTGCGTTTCTTCATCGTTTTTCGCATTGTCGGCGGGAAGGTTTTTGTTGATTTCGTCGTTTATTGCCGACGGGGAATATTCCTTGCTTTTGCCGTCGCCGAACGCATAGCGATAATCCATTTTAAGAATGTTTTTGACGTATGGGTATATTAGCATGGCGACTGCGAATATCCACGCTCCCGGATCCCCGAAACACAATGCGACGTACGCGCCGTTTGATGCGAGCGCGTTGGTCGGAGCACCGTTGACGAGTGCGGGAAGGAACGTGCAGATAAGCACTCTTGCGATAAGTTCTCCCGCACCTGCGGCAAGCGTCCACACCGATTTGCCGATGCCTTGAACGGAGTTTCTCAAAACGAACAGAGTCGCGAGAATGAAATACAGAGAGAAGTCGATATAAAGGAACGTGTTCCCGAAGTATATCGAACGCTCGGAGATTTTGTCTATGCTCAGGAATATATGCTGATATGCGCCGTTTATGGTGAGAAGAAGCCCGATGCCGGCGCAAATGAGAGTCAAAACAAGCCCCATAATAAGTGCCTGATTCGTGCCTTTTCTCACTCTGACGAGTTGTTTTGCGCCAAGATTTTGCGCATTGTATGACACCATTGCGGTGCCGAGCGCAGACAAGGGAGCCATTGCGAATTGAGACAGTTTGTTTGCCGCACCCACGCCGTTTTGCGCGGGATTGCCGCTGACCATAAGTCCGTTCGGGAGAATGTCGAATTTGACTGTTTCCGCAAGCATGACGATTATTCCGATTGAAAGCACGGAGAATTGAAGCCCGAGCGGTACGCCTTGTTTGACGTGCGCTAAGACGTCGCTCCACGCAATTTTGAAATCCTGTTTCTTCAGCCTCAAATTCTTGTATTTTACGAAAGTGTACGCAAAGCAAGCGATCGTGCAAAGTATTTGCGTGAGTATTGTTGCACCTGCAGCGCCTGCAACACCCCATTTGAACGTCTTGATGAAAAGTATGTCAAGCAAGATGTTCATAATCGTGGAGATGAAAAGAAAAACGAGCGGCGTGAACGAGTCGCCTATGCTTCTCAATATGCTGATTATGAAATTGTAGAACAGTTGCGCTACCATTCCGAGAAAAATCACGAAACAATATGTGTACGCGGCGTTGTAAACGACTTCGTTCTGCGGAGTGACGTTGACCCACGCAAGCATAGGCTTTATGCAGAAAATCGACGCAACCGTAAGCACAACCGTGATTATCGAGCAGAGAATGAGTTGCGTTGCGAAAGATTTGCGCATGCCGTCTTCGTCGTGAGAGCCGATTTTGTTTGACATAACCACGCAAAAACCTGCCGTGCAACCGAAAGCGAATTGCATGAAGATGAAAATCAGCGGAGAAGTGTCGTTTACGCCTGCAACTTCGTCGGCAGACAACGTCTGACCGCATATCGCGGCGTCGGACAGGATATAGAGTTGCTGCAAAAGATATGAAATGATAATCGGAAGCGTAAATTTGATTATCACTTTTGCAATCGAGCCTTGCGTCAGGTCTATCGGAGAGAAGAAACTCTTGATTTTGTCTTTGAGAGTGAGTTTTGCCTGTTCCATTATATTGATTATTTTTCTTTCTTTTATATTATATATATATTATACGGCAATCGCTTCGTCGCTTTTACAGGCAATGCCGTATTCGTTTGCGTTTTTTTTGCAAACGGCGTTTTTTGCTTCTTTCAAAAACAAAAGGCAAGCCTGCGCTTACCCTTATTATCGAAGATAATAATATAAATAGCAAAAGAAAAGTTGTCAAGCGGTTTTTTTAAAAAAATTTTATAAAAAGCATAGTTTTTCGTGCTAACGGCGTAGCGGTTATGCTCATATTGGAAGATTGCGGAAAATAGTGCGGATACATGATTTATCAAGAAAAAACGCAAAGAGTATAAATATGCGAATCGATGTTTTGGACGTATAAAAATATCAAACAAAACGTATGAAAACATTGCCTTTCAAGCAAAGAATATACGGTGCGTGTTTTTGTGTAAAAATTTTTTATGAAATTGTCAAATTGTGCCGATTTTCGTTTGACATTGACCTTCCGATTTGGCTATAATGCCCATATCATTCAGAAGCAACCAAAACAGCAAACGCACAACCGACGGGGGAAAAATACCGGAAACGCCACTAAATATTGTGGTAAAGGAGCGCGCTATGAAGATTTTGGAGGAGCGTATCTTGAGAGACGGAAAGGTAAGACCCGGAAACATTCTCAAGGTGGGCGGATTTCTTAATCATCTTATAGACCATCAATTGTTGGACGAGATCGGGAAGGAAATTTCTGCGCTCTTTTGCGGGGAAAATATCACTAAAATTCTAACTATAGAAGCATCGGGCATAGCCATAGCGTGTGCAGCAGCACACTATGTGAATGCGCCGGTGCTTTTTGCTAAGAAAAGTAAGACGATAAATATCTCAAACGATTGTTACCACGCAGAAGTTTATTCCTATACTCATCAGGTTTCAAAAACCATCATGGTTGAAAAGGACTTCATCTCAAAAGACGACAGAGTCCTTATCGTTGACGATTTTCTTGCCAACGGCGCGGCGATCGCCGGGCTTATGAGCATTGTCGAGCAAGCGGGCGCAACGCTCGTGGGATGCGCGGTGGCTATCGAAAAGGGATTCCAAGGCGGTGGAGACGAGCTTCGCCAAAAGGGAGTCAAGGTTGAAAGCCTTGCGATCATCGACTCTATGGAAGACGGCAAAATAGTGTTCAGACAACAATGACATTCCCGTCGCAAGACGTGAATATAAAACGACAACAATAATATGCCCAACGGCAAACAAAGGAGAAACGCATGAAAAAGAAAGTACTCGCAATCGTATTGTGCTTGGCAGTCGTGACCGCATTGGTCTTTGGTTTGGTTGCTTGCAACAATGATGAAGAGGCAAAAGAGCTCGAATTGCCCGCATTCGAAGGAATCGTCAATCCGGACTATTCAAAAGTCGAAATCAAAAATGATTTCAAGATCGGTATCATCTGCTTGCACGATGACTCTTCCACTTATGACAAGAACTTCATCGACGCTGCAAACAAAGCTATTGCGGAGCTTGGTCTCACAAAAGCAAACGTTATCTTCAAAACCAACATCCCCGAAGATTCAAAATGTAAAACCGCAGCAGAAGAACTCGTTGCAGCAGGTTGCGACGTTATCTTTGCAGACTCCTTTGGCCATGAAAAGTTTTTGTTGGAAGTAGCAAAAGCTAATCCGAATATCCAATTCTGCCATGCAACCGGCGTCAGTGCAGAAGCAAGCAAACTTGCAAACTTCCACAACGCATTTGCATCCATCTATGAAGGCAGATACCTTGCAGGCGTTGCAGCAGGTCTCAAACTCAACGAAATGATTGCAAACGGCACCATCACCGCAGAGCAAGCAAAAATGGGTTATGTCGGCGCATTCACCTATGCAGAAGTTATCTCCGGTTACACTTCATTCTATCTCGGTGCAAAATCCGTTTGCCCCAGCGTGACGATGGACGTCAAGTTCACGGGTTCTTGGTATGACCTTACTGCAGAAAAAGAAACCGCAGAAGCACTCATCGAAGGCGGCTGCAAGCTCATCAGCCAACACGCAGACTCCATGGGCGCACCGTCCGCATGCGAAAGAGCAGGCGTCCCCAACGTGTCCTACAACGGCAGTACCTTTGAGGCTTGCCCCGAAACCTTCATCGTTTCTTCCAGAATCGATTGGGCACCTTACTTCAAATACATCATCACTCAAACCGCACAAGGCAAAGCAATTGACACCAACTGGACCGGCACTTTGACAACCGGCAGCGTCGTGCTCACCAATGTCGGTAGCAAAGCGGCAGCTGAAGGCACCGTTGATAAAATCGTCGAAGTGAGAAAGAAACTTGCAAACGGCGAAATCAACGTTTTCGACACCAACAACTTCACGGTGAACGGTGCGAAAGTCACTTCCTTCAAGGCAGACCTTGACGGCGACTTCGTCGGCGAAACCGAAGTTTGCTATGACGGCATCATCAAGGAATCATTCCTTCGTTCTGCACCGTACTTCGATCTCAGAATTGACGGAATCAAACTTCTTAACGAAAAACTTGGCTAATTCTTAAAAAACAAAGCATAGCGGAGCGAAAACTCCGCTATGCCGATTTTTCGGCAAAAGCGCGCAAAGCGCATATTTTTATTTATGGAGATCGGCATGGAATATACTTGTGCTGTAGAAATGAAGGGGATTACAAAACGCTTCGGTGACGTTGTTGCAAACAGCAACGTCAATCTTGACTTGCGCAAGGGCGAAATCTTGTCTTTGCTCGGCGAGAACGGAAGCGGCAAAACAACCCTTATGAATATGCTTGCAGGCATATATTTCCCCGACGAAGGTCAGATTTTCGTGAACGGGGAAGAAGTCGTCATTCGCTCGCCGAAAGACGCTTTCGACAACCATATCGGAATGGTGCACCAGCATTTCAAGCTTGTGGACGTGTTTTCTGCTGCAGACAATATCATTCTCGGCGAAAAGGAAGAGAAGTTGCCTTTCAAGGAAGAAAAGCAACAAATCATCGAAGACGCGCTTGCAAACAACGCAGAGTGCGACGAGTATGACAAGCAAGAACATAACGGCGTTCTTTCCTATCTCACCGCACCCAAAAGAATTACGGATAAAGAACTCAAAAGACGAATCTCGCTCCTGCCTTGGACAAGATTTGCAAGAAGTGCGCAATTCAACTGGCTCAGAAAGGATCGCGCAAAAGAATTGCAAAAGATTGCCGACAAATACGGGTTCGATATCGACTTAAACAAGAAAATATACGACATGTCCGTCAGTGAAAAACAGACTGTCGAAATCATAAAAGTATTGTACAGAAAGGCGGATATTCTCATCCTTGACGAACCGACCGCCGTTCTCACTCCGCAAGAGATCACAAAACTGTTTTCCGTCATGCGCAAGATGAGAGAAGACGGCAAGTCAATCATCATCATCACGCACAAACTCAACGAAGTTATGGAAATCAGCGACAGAGTGGCGGTGCTCCGCAAAGGCGAGCATATCGCAACCGTCGACACCAACGATACCAACGAAAAACAACTCACCGAAATGATGGTGGGCAAGAAAGTGGATCTCAACATCGAAAGAGCAACTCCGCACGACGTGGAAGATAGATTGGTTGTCGAGCATCTCTCTGCTGTCAACCACGAAGGCGTCAAAGTGCTTGACGACGTTTCGTTCACGGCTCGCTCGGGCGAGATTCTCGGCATTGCGGGCATCGCGGGAAGCGGTCAAAAAGAATTGCTCGAAGCAATTGCCGGACTTCAAAAACTCAACAGCGGCGACATCATTTATTTCGATCCGTCAAAAAATGACGAAAAAGTGGACTTGCGCTCCAAGACTCCCGTTCAAATCAGAGAACTTGGCGTGAGACTCTCGTTCGTCCCTGAAGACAGACTGGGCATGGGGCTTGTCGGCAACATGGATATCACCGACAACATGATGCTCCGCTCGTACAGAAAGGGCATCCCGTTCTTCCTTGACAGAAAGAACCCCAAAAAACTTGCAGAGCAAATCGTTGACGAGCTTCAAGTCGCAACGCCCAACACGCAAACTCCCGTCAGACGTTTGTCGGGTGGCAACGTGCAAAAGATCCTTGTCGGACGTGAAATCGCGGCAGCCCCCACGGTGTTTATGGCGGCATATCCCGTTCGCGGACTTGACATCAACTCGTCTTACACCATATATCATCTTCTCAACGAGCAAAAAGAGAAGGGTGTGGCGGTCATATTCGTCGGTGAAGACCTTGACGTGCTTATCGATCTTTGCGACAGAATCATGGTCATTTGCGGTGGCAAAATCACCGGCGTCATCGATGGCAGACGCGCAATAAAAGAGCAAATCGGCTCGCTTATGCTCGGCAGAGAAATCGCCGAAAACGATGAAAACAACAAGGAGACAGCGCAAAATGAAGCAGAATAGAGAGCCTTTGGTTCACCTTGTAAAAAGAGACAACATTGCGCCGTGGAAACCGTGGGTTATCAGAGCGGCAACCATTGTCGGCGGCTTGATTTTCATTTGCTTGCTTTGCTTTGCGGAGTTGAAAATATCTCCTTTCAAAGTTCTCAAGTATATGTTTGTCGGCTCGTTCGGTTCAGAGCATAACGTGCTCGTTTTGTTCAGACAAATGTCACTTTTGCTCATCATCGCGCTTGCGATAACACCTGCCTTTAAGATGCGATTTTGGAACATCGGCGCAGAAGGTCAAGTGCTTATCGGCGCGTTCGGCGCATGCGCATGTATGTTCTATTGCGGCGGCAAAATGTCGGATGCGGGACTTATCGTGCTTATGTTCTTCGTGTCCATTGCGGCAGGCATCGTTTGGGCGGTTATTCCTGCTCTGTTCAAAGCCAAATGGAATACAAACGAGACGCTTTTCACGCTTATGATGAACTATATCGCGCTGCAAATCGTGTTGTATTTCATCAAAGTTTGGGTGCCGGGGGGCACGGGTTCGCTCGATCCCATCAAATACGGCAACCTTCCGCCAATCGCAGGCGGCGACTATTATTTCACAATCATTTTCGCCGCAATCATAACCGTTGCAATGTTCTGCTATTTGCGTTTCAGCAAGCACGGATACGAGATCACGGTTGTGGGCGAGAGCGTGAACACCGCAAAATACATCGGCATCAACGTCAAAAAGGTCATCATCAGAACGCTCATTCTTTCGGGCGCGATTTGCGGCATTGCAGGATTCTTGATCGTTGCGGGCGTTGACCACATGGTCAGCAAAAGCACCGTCGGCGGACAAGGCTTCACGGCGGTTTTGGTCAGTTGGCTTGCGCAGTTCAACCCGATTGGTATGATTTTCACGTCTTTCCTTGTCGCATTTCTCACTCGCGGAACGCAGGAAGTCATGACAAGCGCGGGCATAACCAACAACTTCTTTGCGCAAGTGGTCACGGGCATCATGTTTATCATCATCTTGGCAAGCGAGTTTTTGATCAGATACAAAGTCGTGTTCAAGAAGAAAAACAAAGACGCAACTTCGTCGGCAGATGCTCCAAAAGATGAGAGCGCCGAGCAAATAGAGACCGAAATAGAGACGGAAACCGTCGATATCGAACAAGTCGCCGACCAAACGCAATTGGCGGACAACTCCGCAGAAAATCCCGAGACTGCATTAGACAAGGGGGTAAACTGATATGTTTGTAAAATTCTTGACAAGCGCAATCGCGTTGAGTTCTGTGTTTCTTTACGGCTCAACCGGTGAAATCATCGTCGAAAAAGGCGGACATCTTAATCTCGGTATCCCCGGCATCATGAGCGTCAGCGCGGCAGTCAGCGTGCTTGTCGAATACGCGCTCATAAAGGGCATGGGCACAAGCGCACCGGCTTTGCTTGTGATTATACCCATCATCGTAGCATTTATCGTGGGCGGTCTTATGGGGTTGCTATACAGCTTTCTCACCGTCACGCTCAGATGCAATCAAAACGTCGTCGGTCTTGCGATGACCACTCTCGGCGTCGGACTTGCGGGCTACTACATGACAGGCGCAGGCTCAAAGATCATGATCGTTGCAAGAGCAAGCAAATATTTCTCCACGCTCTTCGATGTGTCGGGTGGCGGCGCATTTGCCAAAATATTTTTCTCGCACGGTATTCTCGTGTATCTTGCAATCATCATCGCCGTCATCGCGCAAATCGTGCTCAGCAAGACCAGAACGGGACTCAATCTCCGTGCCGTCGGTGAAAATCCCGCAACTGCGGATGCTGCCGGCATCAACGTTTCAAAATATAAATATGTCTCAACCGTCATCGGTTGCGGTATATCCGGTTTGGGCGGTCTCACTTGCGTCATGGACTATATGGGCGGCAACTGGGAATACGTTCTCGAAGGCTTTGGCTGGCTCTCAATTGCTCTCGTTATCTTCACGCTTTGGAAACCTGCCTTGTCCATTCTCGGCTCAATCATCTTTGCAGGGTTGTACATCGCATCATTCTACGTTGAAGGGATCTCTTTTGCGCAAATCGAACTTATCAAACTCTTGCCTTACGTTGTCACCGTTCTTGTGCTTATCATCACCAGCATGATAAACAAGCGTGAAACACAAGCACCTGCGGCGCTGGGGCAGTCGTATTATCGCGAAGACAGATAAAAACGCGCTATTGAGCGAATAGCTTTGTCAAAGCCCCTTGCTCATCAACTCACGTACGCAATGTACGTTAGGGTTGCTGTTCAAGGGGCTTTTTCGTGCTCTTCATCTCAATATCGCGTTTTTATTTTTGTAGTGTTGTTTGCTAGATTTTTATCTCACTAACCGCGCCGAAAATCTTCGCTATCAGTCCAGTCACGGACAAAAACTCCTGCCGCAATTTCGCAAGATTGTCGGCTTGGTGATTGTAGGGTGGGACACCAACACCCGAACAAAAGCTAATTCGGAGCGTACTTATAAACGGACGGTTTTTATTCGAAGACGGAACACGAGCCGCAACGGCGGCGAGCAAATCGAACGCCGAGCTTGACGAAAAGTACGAGCGACTGCGCCATGTTGTTGCGTAGCCGGCGCACAAAGCTTGGTGGCATAAAAAGGGAACGGCACTTATCTATGCGAGTGCTGAGTGTTGTCCCCCGCTACGCGGTCACCGTGGGTTCCCTTGCAAGGGGGAACGGTGATAGGGAAAACACCTGAGGAAAGGGGAAGTTGCATTTAAGGTTTTACACACTCATCCTTTGTAAAGATGAGAAAAATAGAAACTTATCGAGCGAAAATAAATAAGAAAAATATGCGCCTTGTGGCTGGATGTTTCGGCAAGCTACTCGCAACAAAAAAACGCACCGAAGTGCGTTTTGTCATCACCAGTCTTCTCGGTGATTGATTTTGACATCGTCATAATACTCAAAATACTTTTGCTTGTATCTTTGAGTTTCGTTGCGGTGGCGTTTCAGTTCTTCACGAGCGTGTTTTTGCGCTTCGGTGAGTTCCGCTTCGTCTTTTTCCGCTTTTTCGTTCAGTGGAGTGAGCCTTGCTTTTTCGTAGTCCATTATTATGCCGTTATATTCGTTTTTCGACTAATTTTTCTTGCAAAACGCCTTGTTGCTCGTTTGTTGTGAAAAAAATCAGTGTTGCGTTTATCAGAATACGATGTGTTCCACGTCGTCGCGCGACGAGCGTCTGTATATAACAACTTTGTTCCCGATTGCCGTGACAGGTTCTGCACCGGTGAGTGCGCAAATTGCGTTCAAAACGGTTTTTGCGTCCGTTTCTGCGTTGCGAAGCACGGATATTTTGATAAGTTCGTGCAAATCGAGAGCGGTGGAAATGTCGATAATCTGATTGTCACCGATGCCGTTTTTGCCGATTTGGAATATGGGGGTTATGTTTTGCGCCATACTGCGAAGATGCGCGCGTTGTGTTGATGTAAGCATATATTTCTCCTTGTGTGTATACGATGATAGCATTTTTGCGTGCGGAATGCAACCGCTATGCCATTTTTCTGTCCATATCTATGACGAAATAGTATTTCGTTTCGTCGTTTTCAAACTCTTTTTCGCAAGCGGAATGAACGTCGTTGAGCGTGATTTTGCTGTCGTAGGGCACGACGACGTCGAAGACGAGATTGACGTGCGTATCGCCGTTGACAATCCTGAAGTCGTGAATACTAAGTTCCGGGTCAAGAGCATAAACGGCCATACGTACGCGCTCTTTAAGGTGTGCGAGTTGCTTGTTTTTCGTGTCTATCGGGTCCATGTGAATGTTGAGTCTCACGTGCATATCGTTCCACATATCGTGTTCGATGTTGTCTATGATGTCGTGGCTTTTTACGATATCGACGTCGGCAGGCACTTCGACGTGCGCAACGACGAAGCAGTGATTTGCGCCGTAACTGTGCACGACAAGGTCGTGAACGCCGATTACGCCGTCGTATGACAGGATTTTCGCAGTGATTTTGTCAACGAGTTCCTTGGGCGGTTTTTCGCCTAGAAGGGGGGATATTGCGTCTTTAAGAAGAAGCACGCTCGACACGATGATGAATAGCGACACCGCGATACCCATTATGCCGTCCACGCTGACCTTCGGATTGATTCTGTCGCCGCATACGTCGATGATGATTGTGGATATAAGCACGGCGAGCGTCGTGAGAGAGTCGTTTCTGCTGTCTTGTGCACTCGCTTTGAGCGCATTGGACGAGATAGCCTTTGAAAAGTCCTTGTACACAAGCATTTGCACGAGTTTCATCACAATGCTGATTGAAAGCACGACGTAGGTGAAAACGCTCACTTCGACGGGCGTCGGACTGATGACTTTTTCGATGGAAGATTTCAAAAGCGCTATGCCGAGAAATAGCACCATCATAGACACGAGAAGCCCGGTTACGTATTCGTATCTAGCGTGTCCGAACGGGTGGTCTTTGTCGGGCGGCGTGCTTGAAAGTTTGAATCCGACGAGCGTAACCACGCTACTACCGGCGTCCGACAGGTTGTTGATTGCGTCCGCGATTATGGTTATGCTTCCGCCTATGATACCGGCAACGATTTTTATCACGAACAAAATCGCGTTGCTGACTATGCCGATAATGCCTGCGCATACACCATAGCGATTGCGCACTTTCGGGTCGGTTACGTTTTCGTAATTTTTTATAAACGCTTTGCGGAACAGTTTCATAGTTTTCTCTCTCAAAACTTATTATAAATAAGATACTCTTATATATGATTTTAGTCAAACGAAATTTGAGAAACGTAAAATTAAAAAGGACGGCAAGCCGTCCTTTTTATCAAGGAATACTCTGTTATTTTATTTTTCTCGGTCTCGTTTTGAGAGCCTGAACGGTGAAGTAGAGCGCAACGCACAGTCCCACTGCGCCGACGATTGCAACTATGACGTACCAAAGGTTTGCGTCAACGTGTGCGCCCGATTTTGCTCTTTGCCACATATTCACAACGACGTCGTTGCGGTCTCCGAAGTCGCGCATGACGCCGAGAGTGTCGTCGATGACGGGGTAGCGACCTTCGTTGCCGAAGTATTCGTCCACGTCATACTCGTTGTCTATGATGTAGTCCACAACGTCGGCATCCGCTTTGAGCACATCCTTTGCGGCGGCAGACGTATAACCGATCGCCATGGAGTTGCGTATCGAGCTCAGGGGATTTGCCATATAGTCGATAAACATCATTGCGGCGAGTTTGTTGTTGACGCTTGTGGGGATGCACCAGCCGTCATACCAGATATTGCTTGCCTTTTTGGGCACGTAATAGCCGAGTTGATAGGTGTCGGTCTGCTCGTCATAGTCGCCTTCTTCGATCGCCCAAAGCGCGTCGCCGCTCCAAGCAAAGTCGGCATACACGATCTCGTTGATCATATCGTCCTTGCCGAAGTCCACTTCATAGCCCGAGATATGTTCGCGCTGATCGGTGAGCACTTTTTCTGCGGCGTTGACCATTTCGTCATCGGTGCAGTTGATGAGTTGTTGCACGGTGTAGTCTTTGTATTTTTCGGGCAACTTGCCGTACTCGTACATATAGAAGATAGCCGCCGCATAGGTGTCGCGCACGCTGTCTTTCATGAGAATTTTGTTTTCGAGACGTTCGTTTTTCTGCTCGTTCCAAAGCACGCCCCAGCCGTATTGTTCGAGTTCTTCAAGGCTGACGACTTCCGTGTTGTAGAGAATACCGAGAGTCCCGTACATATACGGCACCATATATTCGGTCATGTCGTGTACCTTGCCGTCTTTGGCCTTGATTGCGCCGAACATAGACTTAATCGTGTCCATAACGCTTGGTTCGATGTTGCCCCAATTGGTGTTCGTAATCGCATTATACGGGGTTAAACTGCTCATATTGTCGAGTGAAATGCCGTATTTGTCAAGTTGGGGTTGCAATTCTTCCTTCAAAGTCTTGTGGTTGAGAAGACATCCTGCGGTGAGCAATTTTTCGATTGCGTATTCGCTGGGACAAATCAAATCGACGTTGGCGTCTCCTTTAAGCACCTTGGTCATCATCGTTTCGTTGGTGTCGAAAGTGGTGTAGGTGATAGACAGCGCGCGCCCCGTCATCGCCTTGTAGTAGTCGGCAAATTCGTCAAGAAGGCGTTTGCCCGTCTCTTCGTCTTTTTCGGTGTCGATATAGTCTTCCCAGTTGTAGATGACAAGTCTGTCTCCGCCCGATTGCGTCGTTCCGCTCGTGGTGTTGCAAGCGGACAGAACGGGAAGCAAAACGCAGATTGCAACCAAAGACAAAACTATAAGATATGCAAATCTTTTCATGCGTTTTTCTCCTTGTCCTTTTTCTTCTCGCGGGATATTTTGACGAGATTGATTGAAAGCACGGCGGCAAGCACTACGACAAAGATTATAGAGAAGATCGCGTACCAGAACGGTTCGAGACCTTGCACTCTCGCGTCGGAGTAAATGAACGTGGACAGAGTGTTGATGCCCGTTGCCGCGCCTTTGTTGATTTGGGTGATGATGAAGTCGTCCATAGACATAATGAACGCCATTACGAATCCGCTCACGATGCCCGGCGTGATGATGGGAATCATGACTTTGGTCAACGCCTTGAACGGATTTGCGCCAAGGTCGAGAGCCGCTTCGTAGATGTTGGGGTCCATTGATTCGAGTTTCGGCAAAACGCTGAGCACGACGTATGGTGTGCAGAAAGCGATGTGCGCGATGATGAGACGAAGGTATCCTTCGGGGAAGGAGAACGTCACGAAGAATATCATCATTGAAACCGCCATAACGATTTCGCTGTTGATAATCGGAAACTGATTGACGTTTTCGACTATGCGTCTTGCACGCTTTCCGAGATTGAATATGCCTATCGAAGCAAACGTTCCCATAACGGTTGCGATGACGCTGGATACGCTTGCGATGATGAGCGTGTTTGCAATCGCGCTCCAAAGTTCGGGTGATTTGTCCGATTTGAAAATGGACACGTACGCGTCGAAACTGAATCCGTTGTCGAAGTTGAAGTTGGAACTGTTTGAGAACGAATAGATTATGAGCAAAATTATCGGCGCGTACAGAATGGCAAGGACGACGAGCAGATAAAACTTTTCGAAAAAGCCTTTGATTTTTTCTTTTACCATAACGATCTCCTTACCGCATTGCTGTTGCGATTGAATTTGTTCATAATGAAGTTGGACAAAAGCACGAACACGAGCATAACCAAACTCATGATAGAGCCGACGCCGTACATGCCTTGCTCGAAACTCAACTGAATCGAATCACCGAAAAGGAATATCTTTCCGTTGGAGAGAAGTTGAGATATCGCGTAGGTTGATATGGTGGGGATAAACACCATCGTTATGCCGCTCAGTATGCCGCTCACAGACAAGGGAAGCGTCGTTTTCAAAAACACCGTCGCTTTGTCTGCGCCAAGGTCTTGCGCCGCTTCGATATAACTCTTGTCTATTCCCGAAAGAGTGGTGTGCAAGGGAAGTATCATAAACGGCAGGTAGTTGTACACCATGCCGAAAAGCACCGTTCCCATTCCGAGTTCCACACCCAGAGCAATGAATATCGCTTTTGTCGCGAGCGTGCGGATAAGGAAGTTTACGCCCATCGGAATGATGTAGAGAAGAACGAGTATTCTTCCGCTCGACATCTTTGACAAAAAGTATGCCACGGGGTATCCGATGATAAGGCAAAGCGCGGTGGTGATTATGCCCACAAGCAACGAGTTGCCCAAAACCACGAGACTTGACTTTGACGTGAAGAACGTCTTGAAGTTGTCAAGCGTCAGATTGTTTCCGTTGTCGAGAAACGCGTTCACGAGAATGAGAACGAGCGGTATCACGACGAAAAGCAGAAGAAAAAGGATATACGGAATGGAAAACACCTTTTTCGTCAGCTTCAATTTTTTGACAGCAACTTTTTTCATTCCGCTTTATTCTCCTTGTCGGCGTCAACGTCTTCTAGCACAAATTCGTCTTGATCGTGGGATTCGATGATTTCTTCCACGGCGTCGAATTTTTCGGGTTCTTCAAGGCGTGCTCTTTCGATTGCTTCCTGTTCTTCCTTGGTGAGAGTCTCGTCTTTTACAACCTTTTCTTCTTGCTCTTCTTCGACGTCGCGTTTTTCGATGATAATCTTTTCGGGCGCAATCTTTATGCCGACGCGGTCGCCTTTGAGCCAGTCGTCATCGGTGTCCGCAAAGAAGTTGTAGTGATCGTCGGTGGAAAGGATGGCTTGATAGTAGCTGCCTTTGTAGATGGACGAAAGCACGTTTGCGCCGATGACGCCGTCTTCTTCGTCGTCGGTGATTTCAACGTCGTCAAAGTCGACAAACACTTTGACGGGCGTGCCGACGGGAAGGTCGGTTTTGCACTCGAAGTCCGCACCGCAGATTTCAACGAGATTTTCGCCCGTGATGACGGTGTCGATTTCGTTGATGATACGAGTCTTGTGCATGATATGAAGATCAAACGGCTTGATGTAGATTCCGACCGTTTCGCCCACGTCGTAGGTGTCGGTGTCGTGCGCAACGATTTCGTTGCCGTTTGCCATAAGCGTGATTTGATAGTGGTCGCCCTTGAATACGGACGAGAGCACTTCTGCGGTGAGAATGGTGCGCTTGTCATCCACTTTTTTGATTTTTACGTCTTCGGGACGGATGATGACGTCGATAGGTTCGTTGTGCTTGAAGCCCTTGTCAACGCACTCGAAAACGGTGTCGCAGAATTCGACTTTGTAGTCTTCGATCATAGTTCCCGAAAGGATGGTGCTTTCTCCGATGAAGTCCGCAACAAAAGCGTTTGCAGGTTCGTCGTACACTTTTTCCGGGGATGCGATTTGTTGGATTTCGCCCATACGCATAACCACGATTTTATTGGACATAGTGAGTGCTTCTTCCTGGTCGTGTGTGACGTAGATGAAGGTTATGCCGAGACGTTTGTGCATATCCATGAGTTCGAGTTGCATGTCTTTTCGCATTTTAAGGTCGAGTGCGCCGAGCGGCTCGTCGAGGAGCAACACTTCGGGTTCGTTTACGAGCGCGCGAGCGATTGCAACTCTTTGTTGTTGACCGCCGCTAAGTGAAGATACGTTTCTGTGTCCGTAGTCTTCAAGGTCAACCATTTTGAGCGCGTTGTTGACTTTCTCTTTTATTTCCGCTTTCGTGTACTTTCTGAAAAGTTGCACGGTTTCGCCTTTTTTGTTCACCTTCGTGCCATTGGGAATAACTTTGAGTTTCAAACCGAAAGCGATGTTGTTGAACACGTTGAGATGCGGGAAGAGAGCGTACTTTTGGAACACGGTGTTCACGGGGCGCAAGTGGGGCGGAGTGTCCGTGATGTCTTTGCCGTTGAAGATGATTTTTCCGCTCGTGGGCATTTCAAAGCCTGCAATCATACGCAAAGTCGTGGTTTTTCCGCAACCGCTAGGACCTAGCAAAGTGACGAATTCTCCGCGCTTTATCGTGAGACTTGCGTTTTTGACGACTTGCTTTCCGTCATACTCTTTGTAGACGTTGCGAAGTTCGATGATGTTGTCAACCTGTGTTTTGTTTGTCATTGTCGTATTCCTTTCAGAGTCGTTCTCCGATATTGATTTTTATATAGATAAACAAAAGTTATTATATTTCTATATTGATTGTTTTTCGCTTTCCGAATTTTGCGATTATCGCGCAATCGGCAGTTTATGTTGAAGATTAAAAGCGATAAACCGTTTGTTATGATTGTTTGCAGAGATTAGAACGTCGGCGGAGAAGCAATCCACAGCACCACTGCTTTTTCGCCCGTGCGATTTTCAAGGTGGTGCACCTTTGAAGACGAGAAATAAAACACTTCGCCTTTTTTCACGCAATACGCCGCTTGTCCTATGTGTAGCCACACTCTTCCCGCAAGCACGTATCCGAACTCTTCTCCTTCGTGCGGAACGTCTTCTTCGAGCGTCGTGTGCGGCTCGAGCGTCACGCGGATAGGCTCCATTTCGTTCTTTTGCGCGTTGGGCACAAGCCATTCGATCTTGTGCGTTGCGTCGATTTTCTCGATAAACTCTGCGTCGGTGAACACCACTTTTTCTTCTTTTTCGTCTTTGAAGAAGTCCGCAAAAGTCGTGCCGAGCGCATTGAGTATGTCTTCGAGCGTCGTGATTGACGGAGAAGTCAACTCGTTTTCAAGTTGCGAGATATAACCTTTTGTAAGTTCGCAACGGTCGGCGAGTTCTTCTTGAGTGAGATTTTTTTGCAATCTCAATCTTTTGATTTTGGTGCCAAGTTCCATACAAACTCCTTAAATGCAAAAATGCACGAATCGTGCGTTCCGTTTAGGCTGGCTAAACTTTCGGTACAGTTTAGGCAAAATCGACCGCAAGTTTAACAAGTTTTGCATTTTCTAACAAAAAGTTTAGCAAAACTAAACGCAATTGTCAAAAACGATTATATATATTTGCATGCGCCGTGTCAATTAAAATGCAAAAGTTTTTCGACAAAATTTTACGTTTTGTAAGAAAAAATAAAAATGAAAGAAGCCCTGCTTTTTTGCAAGACTTCCGATGGGTGACGACGAGATGTTCGTTGAAGATTTCCGAAAAATTTAGTCGGATTTTCGATGTGATTCTCTTTTTGCACGCTTTGCGTGGCGCAAACGTGAGTGACGATAACTTTTTGCAAGACCGCCGCCCGACGTCTCGCGATAGCGTACGTTGATGTCTTTGCCCGTTTGATACATAGTCTCGACAACGGCATCGAAAGATATTTGACGAGAAGTGGTAAGGAAGTTTGCAAGAGACACCGCGTTTATCGCGCGCATTGCCGCAACTGCGTTTCTTTCTATGCAGGGTATCTGCACCAGTCCGTCAACGGGGTCGCAGGTGAGTCCGAGATGGTGTTCCATTGCAACTTCGGCAGAGTATTCGATTTGGTCAAAGTCCATTCCGAAAAGTTCCGCAAGAGCCGCCGCAGCCATAGAGCAAGCAGTTCCGCATTCTGCCTGACAACCGCACTCCGCGCCGCTTATGGAAGCGTTGGTTTTCACGATGTTGCCGATTATGCCTGCAGTGCAAAGCGCGTTTATTATATCGTCGTTTGAAAAGCCGTGCAATTCCTGTTCGTAGCGAAGAACGGCAGGAAGAATTCCGCAAGAGCCGCAAGTGGGGGCCGTGACGATGATTTCGCCGGCGGCGTTTTGCTCGCTTACTGCAAAAGCGTATGCGCATACGAGTCTGTTTTCTTTCGTTTGCGGCGTTTCGTCTATATGGCGTTGCTGATAAAGAATTTTCGCGCGTCTTTCGGTGTTGAGACCGCCGGGTAGCACACCGCTTGCTTTCAAGCCCTGTTTTATCGCGTTTTTCATTGCGTCCCAGATGTTTGAAAGATACTCACGGATTTCGCTGCCTTCGAAACGCTCGACGTATTGCGGAACGGAGATTTCTTCTTTGTCGCAATATTCGCGTATCTGCTCGAAAGTGTGGTGCGGATACACGTCCTTAGGCTCGAAAGATTTTTCTCCTTCCACTTCGATTGCTCCGCCGCCCACGCTGTACACGCGCCAGGAGTCTATGATTCTGCCGTTTATGTCAATTGCGAACAAATCCATAGTGTTGGGGTGCGGAAGATGCGTCGTTTCATAGTCGAAAACAACGTCCACGGGTTTGGTGAACGTTTTTTGAAGCACGACGTCCGTGCCGTGCCCTTTTCCTGTCTTTGCAAGCGAGCCGTATAATACGGCTTTGAAAGACGTTGCGGTTTTGTTGCGCTCGGAGAAGAGTTTTGCGGCTTTTTCGGGTCCCATAGTGTGAGACGAAGACGGTCCGCGTCCGATTTTGTACAGTTCGGTCAGGCTTTTCATAAAAACTCCTTATTGACGGTATTATACCACAACCGCGATTTTAATCAAACGTTTCCACGCCTTATTGTGACAAAAAAATACATATTTTTTGCGATATAATCGTCAACGATTTGCCAAGCATATAAAAAGTGTGCTAATATATCAAAGTTTTATAAGAACAAAAAGAAGACGAATATATCACCGCGGGAGCGCACGTCCCGCCGAAAAACGAAAAGAAGGCTCAATTATGGTTAGAAACGATTTGAGAAATATTGCTATCATCGCACACGTCGACCACGGCAAAACCACGTTGGTTGACGGTATGCTCAAACAATCGGGTACGTTCAGAGAAAATCAACAGGTGGCAACCTGCGTTATGGACTCGGGCGACCTTGAAAGAGAAAGGGGTATCACCATTCTTGCAAAGAACACGTCCATACACTACAACGGCACGAAGATAAACATCATCGACACACCGGGACACGCCGATTTCTCCGGCGAAGTGGAGCGCGTTCTCAAAATGGTCAACGGCGTCGTGCTTTTGGTCGATGCACAGGAAGGCCCTATGCCGCAAACTCGTTTCGTCGTTGAAAAAGCACTTGCTTTGGGACTTAAAATCATCATCGTCATCAACAAAATCGACAAGCCCGATGCTCGTCTCGACGAAGTGGGAGACGAAGTGCTCGAACTGCTTCTCGACCTTGATGCAAGCGACGAACAACTTCAAAGCCCGATTTTGTATTGCAGCGGCAAGCAAGCGACGGCAACCCGTGATTATCACGTGCCCGGCACTGATCTCAAACCGCTTTTCGACACCATAATCGACTATATCCCCGCTCCCGAAGGAGACGAAAACGGTGAACTTCAACTGCTTGTCAGCGCAATCGACTACAACGATTACGTCGGACGTATCGGCATCGGCCGTATCGAACGCGGCGAAGTCGATATGGCAAAAGAAGTTGTCGTGTGCGATTATCACAGCGGCATTTCTCCGTACAAGAGCAAAATCGTCAATCTTTTCCAAATCGAAGGATTGAAGCGCGTCCCCGTCGAAAACGCAATGGTCGGCGACATCGTTTGTTTCAGCGGCATAGAAAACATCACGATAGGCAACACCATTTGCTCTCCGCAAAAAATAGAACCCGTTCCGTTCGTGAAAATCGGCGAACCTACGATTGAAATGAACTTCTCCGTCAACGACAGTCCGTTTGCGGGCAAAGAAGGCAAATACGTCACGTCCCGTCATCTTCGTGAAAGACTGTTCAAAGAACTTCTCAAAGACGTGTCGCTCAGAGTGTATCAAACCGAGAGCGCGGATACGTTCAAAGTGTGCGGCAGGGGCGAAATGCACCTTTCCATACTCATCGAGACAATGCGCAGAGAAGGTTATGAATTCGGCGTAAGCACACCGAAAGTCATCTTCAAAGAAATCGACGGCGTGAAGTGCGAGCCTATGGAAAGACTCTTCATCGACGTTCCGAGCGAATGCGTCGGCTCGGTAATGGAGCGTATGGGCACGAGAAAAGGCGAACTCGTCACGATGAACCCGGCAGGTAGCCGTATCCGTATGGAATTTACCATTCCCGCACGCGGACTTTTCGGCTTCAAGAACGAATTTTTGACAGACACCAAGGGCGAAGGCGTCATGAACCAACTCTTTGACGGTTATGCGCCCTATAAAGGACCGATCCCGCGCAGATTCACCGGCTCTCTCGTCGCATACGAGACGGGTGAAGCCGCAACGTACGGACTTTTCAACGCACAAGAACGCGGTCAACTTTTCATCGAACCGCAAACTATGGTTTACGAAGGTATGGTCGTCGGTATGTCTCCCAAGAACGAAGACATCCGCGTCAACGTCTGCAAGCGTAAACACGTCACCAATATGCGTGCCGCAGGCTCGGACGAAGCACTTCGTCTCAACACTCCGCGCAAATTCTCTCTTGAAGAAGCAATCGAGTTTCTCAACGACGACGAAATGCTCGAAGTCACGCCCAAGAATATCCGTATCAGAAAGAATATTCTCTCCGGCGCAGAACGTTTGAAACTTGCATTCGGCTCAAAATCCAACAACTAACCGCAGTTTTTATAGGCGTTGCACTTGAAAGTATAATTCACCCAAATATACAAAAAAACGCACGATATTTCGTGCGTTTTCCTTTTGTATCGAGAAGTGTTTTAGTTTTTTAGATGCGATTTACAAATATTATTTGTTGTCCTTATTGTTGTCAACCGTGATTATGCGGCCGCAGAATTCGCATTTGACTTCATTCGGATTGTCCGATTCCGTCACGCCGCCGCAAAACGGGCATTGTATGGAAAATTTTTGGTCTGCTTTGGGCGCATAAAATTGCTTGATTTGCGTGCCGTCCACCGTAAAGCCTTTCAGATAGCGTTTGTTTATGCAGAAGTTGACCGCCTCGAGTGCTTCTTCGGGCTTGATTGCAAGGTGGCGAGCAACGTCGTTTATATCTCTAAATCCTTCTTCGGTCACGGCAAGGATGATGCGTTGATATTTCTTTTGTTGCCCGTATTGAATCCACGAAATGGGTGCGCCGTAAAAGCCGAGCACCACGCCTACGATGCCGATTCCGAGCAACGCTTTGAAAAGCGCGCCTTCTTCCATTCTCGTGCCGCCCACAACCGCAAGCGCAATGCCCACGGGGAAGCCGATTGTGAGAATTATGCTGACAATCAATTTTGCAGTTAATGTTTTTTTGAGTGTATCCTGTTTCATATCTCATATATTATGACAAAACCGCCGTATAGTCAATGATTGAATGCAATTTGACTTTTGCTATTTCCGTTATTGACAGTCATTTGACCGTATTGTAAGATATAAATATTAAATAGCAGGAAGAAAATCAATGCGTCATGATGCCGAAATCGGGGAAAAGTATATATCGGCTTTCCCATATTTAAGGAAATGGATAAACGAGTGTAATTGTTGTCATGAGAAAGGATACGATCCCGATATGCCGGAACATGTTGGCGGAAAGTATTCTTTGGCGGCAGACTATATACGTAAGAATTTTAAACCGTTGCAACTCAATTCTGACGGTTTGTGTCCGCATTGCGAATCAATTCTAAAAGGGGAAAAGCCGCAAATAATAAACGACGAACCCAAAATTCAAAAACGTATGAGACATAAAACGAAATCGATTATTGTGAGCGATGAACAAATCACCGCTTTTAAAACAATGGGAAATGTAATTTCGTACGAGAGTTTTATTGAAGGAATAAACAACGGTACAATACAAAAAATCGAGTTTGAAATAAAAGATTATGCCCATTACAAAAAATGCGTTATAAGAAGAAGAGACGATTTTATTGATATATTATTGACAAAAGACGGCTCTGAAAATGTCGGGTTTTTCAGAACATTTGAAGAAAACTATAAGTTATTTAAAATAAAAGGTGCAACTTATACGTTGAAACAAGTTTGGAACAAAGTTGTTATATCGCAAGTCATAATAAAAGAATAGGCATATTCGTTAAAGTAATTACCGAGCAATTCAGACTTAGAGTATTTTCTTATTTTTCATATTAAATATTTTACAAAACGTACGACTTCTGACGATTTTGATACAAATGTCAATTTCGCTATTGAAAAGCATACGATTTTAATGTAGTATATTATTATATTTTATTGCGCAAAAGCGCGAAAGGGAAAATTATGGCAGACTTAACCAAGCAGAAAAAGAAAAGCGCACTCACCGCAAATATGTGGATTTATGCGCTCGGTCTTATGGGTATCAATCTCGGCATCGGGCTAATAAACAGCTATCAGGCGGAGTTTTTCAACAAAATTCTTCAAGCCGATTTGATGGCGGTTGCGGGCATCATTCTCGCGGCAAAATTTATTTCCATCATTGCGGACTTCGTCATCGGCAATCTCATCGACAGAGCCAACTTCAAGGCGGGAAAAATGCGCCCGTGGATACTCTTCTCGGCGTTTCCGCTTGCGATTCTGACGATGATTTCTTTCGTGTTTATTCCCTTCACGAGCACGGCAGGCAAGTATGTGTACATAATCTTCGTCGTTGTGCTTTGGAACATAAGCATGACAATGGCGGATATTCCGTCGCAGGGCATGCTTTCGCTCATTTCAAAGAGCAGTGAAGAAGTCAACAATGCGGCAGGGCTTGGCAATACGCTCAAATCCATTGCGCTTGCAGCCCCCGGCGTGTTCGTAAGTTTCGTTTGTATACTCACGGGAAGCGGCGGCGCGGTCGGCAAAACCGAATATCTCATCACCGCAGGCATAATGGCGGGACTCGGACTTATCTTCCAACTTTTGATGTATTTCAAGTGCAAGGAAGTGGTCAAGTCCAACTCGTCGGCAGGTATGAGTTTCAAGGAGATGTTCCGCGAACTCAAAAACAACAAGATGCTTCTCATAGTGTTCGGCACTTACATTCTCGGCTTCGGCAGAAATATAGGTCTCGGTATTGCGGTGCAGGCAACCTGTATTCTTATCCGTGACGGCATCGACCTTTCATTTATCGGAATGGGTACGCTGTACGGCGACGCGTGCAGTTGGGCAATCGGCATAACTTCGGCAATTTCCAGCATGGTTACGATTGTTCTCAATCCCGTCATCAACAAGAAAATCGGCGAGAAAAAATATTTCATCCTTGCAGGTTTCTATGGCTTTGCGGTTACGCTCATATCCACGCTTGCGTACGTGTTTACGCCGGACGGCGGCTTCGGCAGAAGCATTTGGGCAATTTGGATTTATCAATTCTTCCTTGGTTTCGCATACGGCCCGAACGGATATTTGCCTATGGTTATGACCGCCGACATCGTGGACTATCAGGAATGGAAGACGGGCAAACGCACCGAAGGCACGCAATTTGCAATCCTTTCTATGTCAAACAAACTTTCCAACGCACTCTCCGTTTCGCTTGGTATTCTGTTTATCGGCGTCATCGGCTACAACGCCGCAACTTACGCGCAAGTGTCGTCCGTCGGCGCACAAGGCAGTGCGGAAAACCTCGCTTCCATTGCAGGTTATATCACGCGCGGCATGCAAAACAAAGCGTGGATTATCTATTTCTTGCTTCCGGGGCTTTGCATGCTTGCAAGTTCGCTCCTTATGTTCTTCTACAAGATAGACGGCAAGACCAAAGCGCAGATGAGAGAAGAACTCGCCGCACGCAGAGCGGCGGAATATGCCGAAATTTCATCTGAAAACGAAACGACGGAAAGCACGGAATGTACCGATTGCTGCAAGACTTGCGAGAACGTTTGCGATAATAAGTGCGACGAAAGTTGCGACGAGTGCGGCAAAACGCTCGACGAAATCACCGCCGAAAACCTTGAAAGAGAACTCGAAGAAGTGTCGGACGACGGTAAAGGCGAAAAAGAATAATCACAAAATAAAACGTAATCGAAAAGACGCTCGATCGAGCGTCTTTTTCTTTGTAAAAATATAAGGTTAAATCCGTTTGAACGGCGTACCTCTTGCCAGTTTTTCGTTTGCAAACGCACGTGACAAAGTATTATCGGTTTATGCGCAGGTCTTTTCCGTTCATCTCGATGATTTTCGAGTGCTGTTTGTGGCTTAGACGAGAGTATATGCGCTCGCCGTAGCGGAAGAGTATGCCGTCGGTGTCGAGATTTGTCGTAATCACCGTTGCACGACCTTTCGTTTGTCTCTCTTCTATGACGAGAAGAAGATATTCTACGGTTACGTTTTTGAGCATAGGCTCCGTGCCCAAATCGTCGATAAGAAGCAAGTCGGCAGTGATGACGTCGTGAATGAGAGCGTTGCGCTCGGCAATCGGCGAAGTGTGGATTTTGAGCATAAGGGAATTGAACTCGTATGCGCTCATGATTTTTGCGGCGTATCCTTTTTCCACGACCGCTCTTGCGATTGCGCTTGCAAGGCAGGTTTTTCCCGTTCCCACGCCGCCGGAAAAGACAATCGTCGAACACTCCGATTTCGGAAACTTCTCAACGTATTTTTGCATTGCGGAATACAAAGTCGCAAGACTCTTTCTTTGCGTTTCGTCCTTTACTTTTTCAAGGTCGCAATCGGCAAAAGAAAACTTCGCGCGAGCGTCGATATCGCACGCTTTTTTAAGATTTGCGATGTATTCGTCGAAGATACATTTGCAAGGCTTTCCGTTGACGCTTCCGGTGTCGCCGCATATAGGGCATATCGGACGATATTCAAACTCTTTTTCGTCAAATCCGTATTTTTTCAATGCGTTTTGATACGTTAAACGTGCGCTTTCGACAATTTTGTCGTGATTTGCGTCGTCCGTGTTTGAAAACGCGGCGTTTGCGTACGCGCTCTGTGCGCGCGAAATTTCGTCAATTGAAAGAGCCGCTTCGGCACGTCTTTGAGCCGCCGCTTTTGCCCTTTCGATTTTTAGCGCGTGTTTTTTTTGCGTTTTTTGAAAAACTCTCTTTCTCATATCACCACTCGATGTCTTTTAGGCTGTCGATGCTCGTTATCACCGACTGCAATTCTTCGTGAGAATACTCTCTTTCTTCAAATGTCTTTTCGTGCGTTTTGTTGTCGGTCTTCGGCGCAAATTTCTTTGCTTGCTCAACGCTCGTCACGCCGTTCGATTTATATTGCGACAACAGTTGATTGATGTAGGGGGTGGGGTAGGTTTTTCCGACCGCTTGCTCAGCCGCGTACAAAATCACGTCGTCGTCAAAGCCCCAGGTTACGCTCCAGGTGTGGTAGTACTCTCTGTCCGTTCCCGTCACCGCGCGCGAGCGTCCTGTCTTTTCGATTATCTTCTTTATCTTGCCGTCAAGTGCGATTTGAGACGAGATATATTCGTCTATGCTATCCGCCGTCAGCAAGCCTTGTTTGTAGAATTTTTCAACGACGTTGTTCATACCGTCGAGCGTGCGTACATTGCCCACGAAACAGTTGTGCGCGATTTTTTTGAGTGCTTCGTCTTCAAAGCCTTTTGCCGTCCAGGGGACGATATACACTTCGATTTCGTGCTCGAAAGATTCGTAGTATACGCCGAGATTCTTGTTGATTGCGATTGCAAGGTCTTTAAGGCGTTCGCGATGCGCCTGATAGTCGAGCATCTCTTCCGCCGTGAATATCGAAAGGCGATAGAATTCGTCGAGTTTCTGATCGAGTTTTTTGAAAGTCTTCGTGCCTTTGAGCGTTTTTGCGGCGGTGAGCACGGCGTCGAGCTCGTATCCCCACGATCTCGTCCATTTGAGAAGCATTTGCTTTTCTTCGAGTTCCGCACCGCCTTTTCTTTGAAGCGCGGCAAGCACTTTCTGCATCTCGCCCGATTGTTTGTCGTATTCGTTGAGTTTGTCTTCGACGTCGCTTGCGGTGCGCACTCCGTCGGCAACCCAGTTGCGTGCGACAGTGAGTATGTATGGGTATCTCACGCTCATGCCTTTGAGATTTATGCAGTATTGCACGATCATAAGCATTGCGTCCTGCTCGATTTTGCTCTCGTCAATGAACATGTAGTATTCGTTGTATTCGTTGGGGGTGAGCATGCGTTCGGGAAAGAGTTGTTGAAGGTGTACGTTGAAATCGTTCCACTTCTCGCTCTTGTATTTTTTCGGAGTTTGCATGGAGCGTTTAAGGCTGAGATATTTCACTTCCAGCGGTTGTTTGGATACGATTTGCACGAGTCCCATATCTTCAAAATAGCCGTAAGCGGACAATATTTCGCTCTCGGTCATGTCAAGCCTTGCGCACAATTCGGCAACTGAATTGTCTTTTGCGGGATTGGAGCAGAGATACAGACCGTAAAGATAGACCTTGATTTGCTTTTCGTCGCAATAAGGCAGATGCTCGTTGATGAACAGGTTGTCCACGAGCGTAAACGTTTCCATCAGAAAGTCGCTTGAAAATCTTGCAAAACTCACGATATAATCACTCCTTTTAATACGGAGTTTAATGATAACACACAATCGAAAAAAACATAACCGAAAAATAAAACAAATTTGCGAAAGGCAATATATAGTGGCTTATAAAAAACGAAAAACTAATTTATAAAAACATTCGCGCGTGTCGCAAAGCAAAAAATCGCATATTTGCCGTTGACTTAAAGGACGGAAAACGCATATAATATAAGCGTAAAAAATAGAAATGCAGGAGCGATTATGAATAGATTTGAAGATTTATCATGCCTTGACACTGCACTCAACACCGGGGCGTTTCTCTGCTCGGGTGAGAACGTTATGGTGGCAAGTTGGGGTATGATAGGCGTCATGTGGGGCAAGCGTGTGTTCGTTGTGCCCGTGAGAGAGTCGAGATACACGAAAGAGTTTATTGACGAAACGGGCGTGTTTACCGTGAGTATACCTTATCCGCACGATATGACGCAGGCAATCAAGTTTTGCGGCACGAAAAGCGGTCGCGAATATGACAAGTGGGCGGAATGCTCGCTTGACAAGGTCAAAGCAAAGTACGTCGATTCCGTCGTGGTGGGCGGTTGCCAAAAATATTTTGAATGCAAGGTCATAGGTGTCGTGCCTATGGGCGAAGATATGGATATATCCAAAGTGGAAAAATGGTATCCGACGGACGACAGACACACTTTTTATTTCGGAGAAATCGTGGGAGAATACTGATGAAAATTTGGGCAAAAGTCATGGTGGGCGACAAAATTAAAAAGGACGTTATTTACGAAAGCGAACTTTCGCTCACACCGAGCAATTTTCAAAAAATGCTGCAAGAGATAGCGTATCTCGTGGATGTTGCCACGCCCATATCGTTGCCGTCTCATTTCAAACATTTCGAGAAATTCAACAGAGTGAAATACATACCGCGCGACTTCATCGAAGAGTGCGATTTCACGTCTTTCGTGCTTGAAAGAGTGATCGAAAACAAGAAACCAAAGCAATATTATATCTGAAAAAGCGATGAAACGTCGCAAAAGAAAAATATTTAATTTTACTCAATCAAGGCTTTATACGATATGAAAACGCACATTAAGTGCGTTTTCTGTTTTTTAAGTGTACAAAAGTGTCTAATTCTTTTTATTTGCGCATACAAGCAAGTTTTTGAAAAATACTATCACTATGCAGGCAGGAATTGTAAGAAGAATCGACGAATTAGGTCGTATCGTTATCCCCAAAGAAATGCGCCGCACCATGAGACTTCAGGTTGGTGACGAAATGGAAATTTGTTCGGACGGCGAAAACATAACGCTAAAAAGATACAGCGGCTTTCAAAGCGTATTGTCCGAAGTCAAAGGCATTGCCAAGTCGCTTTGCGAATACACCGAAGCGGACGTTTTGTTCGTTTCGTGCGGGCGAGTGATAGTTTCAGAAGGCGCAAACAAAAAACACTACCAAGGTGCGATCGTCAGCGAAAAATTCGGCAAAATCGCGGCGGAGCGAAACGTCGTGATTTTGCACGGAGACGATTTGAAAGATTTGTTTGACGACAGATCCGCTCTTTGCTGTTATTGCGTTGTTGAGCCGATCGTCGCGCACGGAGACGTAATAGGAGCGGCGGTGCTTATGCTTGACGGGCTTCCGAGCGACGTTGCAAGAGCGTATTTGCATTTTTGTGCGGAACTCGTGGCGAGAAGTCTTGAGTGATATGCCGAAAATAAGGAAAAACTGCAATGCGGTTTATGCTGCGGATGCCACGCAAAAGGGCGATAGAAAAAGAAAAATTGCGTCGGGCGCAGGAGTGCTTGCAATAGGAAGCGTGATTGCCAAAATGCTCGGCGCGCTTTACCGTATTCCGCTTACGAATATTCTCGGAGCGCAAGGTATGGGAATGTATCAACTCGTCTTTCCCGTATACGCTCTTTTCATGGTGTTGTCAACGGCGGGAATTCCGACCGCACTCAGTCGAATAGTCGCCGAAAAGAGAGCAATCGGGCAGTCGAGCAAAAAATATTTTGTCGCAGCTATGCTCGCTCTTGCCGTGCTTGGCGGAATTTCTTCCGTTCTTACTTTTGCTCTTGCAAAGGTTTTTGCCGTATGGCAGGGCAATCCCGATACGTATTACGGTTTTCTCGTGATATCGCCGGCAATATTTTTGGTGGGAATTATATCGGGATTTCGCGGTTTTTTTCAAGGCGAAATGTATATGCTTCCTACTGCGCTTTCAAACGTTATCGAGCAAGTCGTAAAACTTGCGCTCGGAATAACGCTTTCATATCTTTTGATAGGCAAAGGTCTGATTTGGGCGGTGTGCGGCGCGTTGCTCGGTGTTGTATGTTCCGAACTCGTCACACTTGTTTATATGGCCACAACCTATTTTGTCCGAGCGACAAAAGCGAGAAAAAACGGCGTGCACGAGATAAAGGAGAGCATGACGAAGCAAGAGAGAAAAAGCATGGCGGCTATGGCGTTTCCCATTGCAATTGTCGCTATCTTGATGCCGCTTTCAAACTTTTTCGACAGCATGATAATCGTCAATATGTTAAGATTGCACGGCGAAATCGGGGGAATTGCGACGGCATGGTACGGCTTGCTTTCGGGGCCGGTGCAGTCTCTTGTCAACATGCCTATCGTTGCGATAATTTCACTCGGCGTAGCAATCGTGCCGTCGGTGTCCGCATCGAGAGCAACGCGCGACGTGGACTCTATTATGCTAAAAAGCAGGCTTTGCGTCAAACTTTGCTATCTTCTCGGTATACCGTTTGCGTTTTTCTTTGCGGTTTTTGCGGATAATGTTTTGTCGATAGTCTATCCTTCGCTAAGTCAATATAGTCTGGACATAGCGGCAAATCTTCTCAGAATATCTGCTTTCAACGTGGTCACGTTTTCCGCAATGCAAATATACGTTTCGCTCTTACAGGCACTTGACAAAACAAAATGGGCAGTTTTAAGTCTCGTTTGTGCGATTATAGTCAAAACGGTTTTGTCTCTCGTGCTTGTCAGATATATAGGAATTTGCGGCGGCGCGATAGCGTCGGTAGGTATGGGAGCAGTGGCGTTGTTCGTCTCGAATGTTGCGTATTTCAAAATATGCGGTCTGCATCTTGAAAAAAACGTTGGCACAAATCTCGTTATAGGTGTTATAATGGCTCTGTCAGGCGTTGGCGTGAAAGCACTTTTGCAAAATCCCGTTGCGGCTTTTTGCGTCGGCAGCGTGATTTGCGTTGTCGTGTACGTGTGGCTCGTCTTTCTTTTCGGACTTGTTTCAAGAGAAGAAATTCCGCACTTGCCGATGAAAAGGCTTATGTGGGGACTTCACAGGCTCATACGATTCTGGGACTACGGCTGACAATATCCGCCTTATCGGCGTAAATCGGAGACACGAATGAAACTTGACGAAATTCTCAAAGGTTCGTATCAGCGTTATTCTGCCGAAGACTTTTTGTCAACGGCTTTTTTCAACAAGCGTATTGCGCTCGTCGTTGACGACGTGAAAGAAATCGACGTGCAGAAGATAAAAGACAAACTTCTCGACGTATACGGCGACGTTGCCGTGACGATTGAAAAAGACGGCGAAGACGTGCAAACTTGCGTTAGCCGACTTGACGGAGATTTTGACGCGCTAACGATAGATCCGATTGCGCTTGTCGATTGCAAGCGTTTCGATTTTTCCGACCTTGAACAAATCATGCACAGACTTCGCGCCGACGACGGTTGCGAATGGGATAGAGCGCAAACGCACGAGAGCATTCGTATAAATCTCATCGAAGAAGCATACGAACTCGTTGAAGCGATAGATATGAAAAACGTCGAGATGATTAAAGAAGAAACGGGCGATATTCTCATGCAAGCCGTTTTCCACGCCGAAATTGCAAAAAAGAACGGAGAATTCAATTATACGGATATGATAAGCGGTCTTTGCAGAAAACTTATTGACCGCCACACGCATATTTTCGGAACGAACCATGCAAATAATGCAGACGAAGCACTCGTGTTTTGGGAAGAAGCGAAGAAAAAAGAAAAGAAATATACTTCCGCTTCGGACGAAATGAATCGTATTCCGAAGAATTTGCCGAGTTTGCTTTATGCCGAGAAACTTCAAAAGAAAGCGAAGAAAGTCGGCTTTGATTGGGACACGGTTGATTGCGCGTACGATAAGATTGCAGAAGAAACGGAAGAACTTAAATCGGCAGACGCGGAGCATAGAGCAGAAGAAGCGGGCGATTTGCTCTTTGCGGTGGTCAACGTTTTACGCTTTTACAAAATCGATCCCGAAATGGCACTCCATGAAGCGAATCTCAAATTTTTCCGCCGTTTTTGCGCGGTTGAAGCCGCGGTGAAAGAAAGCGGTCGTGAAATGAAAGATTGCACGCTCGAACAACTCGACGAAATCTGGAATCAGGTCAAACTCAAAGAAAAATCTTCAAATCTAGATAAATAGTTTAATACATAGCACATGCTCACCGTAGGTAACGTACAACTGAAAAACAATCTGGTGTTTGCACCGATTGCCGGCTTCTCCGAAGTCGGTTTTCGACATTTGTGCGCAAAATACGGCGCAGGACTCACGTATACCGAACTCGTCAGCGCAAAAGGACTTGTGTACGGCAATAAAGGGACTGAAGAATTGCTTGCGACCACGGATATAGAAACCCCGTGTGCCGTGCAGATTTTCGGGAGCGATCCAGAGTTTATGTACAAGGCGGCAAAAGACGAGAGACTTGGGAAATTCGATATAATAGATATAAATATGGGCTGTCCCGTCAAGAAGGTGTTCGGCAACGGAGACGGAAGCGCATTGATGAAAAATCCCGCACTCATAACCGAAGTCGTGCAGGCGGTCAAGGAAGGCGGCAGCCGTCCCGTAACCGTGAAAATGCGCGCAGGCATCGAAATCGGAAAACCGCTCGCAGTCGAATGTGCGCTTGCCGCACAAAAAGGCGGCGCGAGTGCCGTAACCGTTCATGCGAGATACCGCGAGCAATATTACAGCGGGGAGTGCGACCATACGATAACGAAAGCGGTCAAAGACGCTCTAGATATACCCGTCATAGCAAACGGAGATATAGTTGACAAACAAAGTCTCGATAAGGTTGCCCAAATCACTAATGCGGACGGTTTTATGATAGGCCGTGGCGCACTCGGCAAGCCTTGGATTTTTGCCGAACTACAAGGCAAAGACGATTCGCATGATATAAAGTCTCTCATCTTGGAACATATCGACGTGTTGCGCGAGTTTATGCCCGACTTCACGGTGGCAAACGTCATGAAATTGCAGCTTTGCTATTACGCTCGCGGCGGAAGAAACGCAAAAGCAGTGCGAGTCGAGATAGGCAAAGCAAAATCACTTGGAGACACTTTCAAAATAATCGACGAATTTTTCTGATTGCGTGGAAATGTTTGCATTTAAGGCAATTTATAAGTCAATCGAAAGTCAACTGAGTTTCGATTGAAAAATCGATTGAGTATAAAAGTATAAAGGTACAATATGGCATTCAATATAGTTTTGGTCGAGCCGGAAATCCCGCAAAATACGGGCAATATCGTAAGAACGGCGGCGGCAACGGGATGTAAGGTTCATATAATTAAGCCTATCGGCTTCGACATAAGCGACAAGGCGTTGAAACGAGCAGGGCTAGATTATTGGCATCTGACAGATTTTATAGTTTACGAAAATCTCGAAGACTTCTTTGAAAAGAACGCGCAAGGCAGAGTGCGCAAGGACGAAAACGGAAACTGGCACATAGACGGCAACGCAATGGACGGAGAAACTCCGCATTTTTATTTTTGTTCGACCAAAGCAAGCGTGAGATACGATCAGGCGCATTTTTCGCCAAACGACTTCTTGTTTTTCGGCAGAGAGTCCAAGGGGCTTAGGGAAGACCTTCTTCACGACAACTACGACATGACAATCCGTATCCCCATGGTCAAAGAGGCAAGATCGCTCAATTTGTCCAATTCGGTTGCAATCGTCGTGTACGAAGGTATGCGCCAGTTGGGTTTTAACAACTTGCTTGAACAAGGTCACTTGACTCAATTTTGAATATACCGCAAAATTTGAACAAAACACGATAGGTGTTGCATAATATAGCATTTTGACGGAAAACGGCGAGAAATCGCCGTTTTTCATATGTTTTGAGTATTTTTAAAACACGATACATATTCTATATTCTGCAACAGCAACACATATCGTGTTTTATCTTCTCGTTCTTTTGCCGATTTTGAAAATCCGTTCAAAAATCCGCCTTGCAAAAATTGCAACATTGCGACGGAGAAATGCGGCAGTTTGACAAATTCTATTGTAATTTTTGCGCGCGTGTGATATACTACTATCGCTAAAAATGTATTGATATAATACCTTTTGGCTCAAAAATCGTAATTTTATTTTCTTAAAGGAGAATATCTATGGCAAAAATGACAATCCGCGACGTAGACGTCAAAGGCAAAAAGTGTTTGGTTCGTTGTGACTTCAACGTGCCGATGGTTGACGGAGTTATCACCGACGAGAACCGTATCAACGGTGCTCTTCCCACCATTCAATATCTTGTCGATCACGGCGCAAAAGTGATACTTTGCTCTCACATGGGCAAGCCCCACAACATTTTCACGGAAGGTTTCGGTCTCAACAAGAAAGAAAAGAAAGCGGTTGAAGCGCTTCCCGCAGAAGAACAAGCGGCTGCAAAAGCGGAATATATCGCAAAAGCTCTTAAAAACGACCAAAAGAAATTCACGCTCAGACCTGTTGCGGAAAAACTTGCAGAGCATTTCCCCGGCAAAGTGACGTTTGCAACCGATTTGGTGGGAGACGACGCACACGCAAAAGTCGCGGCACTCAAAGACGGCGAAATCGTTTTGCTTGAAAACACTCGTTTCGAAGCGGGCGAAGAAAAGAACAGCGAAGACCTTTGCAGAAAACTCGCAGACTTCTGCGACGTATACGTCAACGACGCATTCGGCACTGCACACCGTGCACACGCAACAACCGCAGGTATCGTTCAATACGGTTTTGCACCTGTTGCAGTCAGCGGTTTCCTTATCGAAAAAGAACTCAAATTCCTTGGCAACGCAATCGAGAACCCCGTTCGTCCGTTCGTTGCTATTCTCGGCGGTGCGAAAGTTGCCGATAAACTTAACGTCATCGACAATCTTCTCAACAAGTGCGACACGCTCATCATCGGCGGCGGTATGGCTTACACCTTCATCAAAGCACAAGGCGGCAGCGTCGGTCTCTCTCTCGTAGACGACGAAAAGATCGATTACTGCAACAAGATGCTTGAAAAGGCAAAATCTCTCGGCAAGACCATTTATCTTCCCGTCGACACCGCAACTTGCGCAGGATTCCCCGATCCTATCGACGCACACGTTGACATCGAATATTGCGACAGTACCGCAATCCCTGCAGACCGTGAAGGTCTCGACATTGGTCCAAAGACTCAAGAACTCTTCGCATCCGCAGTGAAGTCCGCAAAGACGGTCGTTTGGAACGGACCTATGGGCGTTTTTGAAAATCCGCAACTCGCGGCAGGCACGAACGCAGTCGCAAAAGCAATGGCAGAAACCGATGCAACCACGATCATCGGTGGCGGCGATTCCGCAGCGGCAGTCGCACAACTCGGCTATGCAGACAAGATGACACACATCTCAACCGGTGGCGGCGCATCTTTGGAATTCCTTGAAGGTAAGGTTCTTCCCGGCATCGCCTGCCTCAACGACAAGCACTAATCGGCGAACAACTTCGTCAAATCGTTTTTTTCGCCCGTCACGTACGCAAGTACGTTGGGCGAGTGAAAAAAGCAGCTTTTCATTGTTCTTCATCCGATTAGCGCGTGCGTTTTATACCTAGCGGAATAGGACGGAACAAAGGAAAAACATATTGAAAATAAATTTTTGGAGTATATTATGAGAAAACCCATTATTGCAGGCAACTGGAAAATGAACAACACCATCGCTGACACCAAAGCGCTCATCACGGATCTCGCTCCGCTCGTCAAAGACGCGGCTTGCGACGTCGTTATCTGCACTCCGTACACCGATTTGGCAACCGCAGTCGAAATGACAAAAGGCACCAACATTCACGTCGGCGCAGAAAACGTACACTGGGCAGAAAAAGGTGCTTTCACCGGTGAAATTTCCGCAAAAATGCTTGTTGAACTCGGCGTAGAATACGTCATCATCGGTCACTCCGAACGTCGTCAATACTTCGGTGAAACCGACCAAACCGTCAACGCTCGTGCAAAAGCGGCACTCGCGGCAGGTCTTAAACCCATCATTTGCGTGGGCGAAACTCTCGAAGAAAGAGAAAGCGGCAAGGTTGAAGAAGTTCTCGTTCGTCAAACCAAAGGCGCATTCGAAGGCATCGACAAAGAAGAACTCGACAATATCGTCATCGCATACGAACCCGTATGGGCAATCGGCACCGGCAAGACCGCAACCGCAGAAGTCGCAAACGAAACGATTGCAATCATCCGCAACACCATGGCGGAACTTTATTGCCCCAAGTGCGCAGAAAACCGCGTTCGTATTCAATACGGCGGCAGCATGAATCCCAAGAACGTCAAAGAACTCATGGCTATGCCTGAAATCGACGGCGGTCTCATCGGCGGCGCATCATTGAAAGCGGTTGACTTCTCACAAGTCGTAAACTACTAAAAAATCTATCATCTAACCGCTCGAAAATCTCGGACGGTTAGATTTTTTCAAAAGGTAAAATGATATGAAAAAACTTGTTTTGGTCGTTATTGACGGCGTAGGAAAGTCCAAGACGGGACTCGGCGACGCAGTCACTTTGGCAAACACTCCGACGCTCGATGCACTTCTCAAGGAATGCCCCAACACCTATATCAAGGCGCACGGCACGGCGGTCGGTCTTCCCAGCGACGACGATATGGGCAACAGCGAAGTGGGACACAACGCACTCGGTTGCGGACAGGTCTATTCGCAAGGCGCAAAACTCGTTGAAGAAGCAATCGAAAGCGGAGATATTTTCAATTCTTCCGCATGGAAGGAACTCAAGGACAATTGCGTAAATCACGGCTCGACGATGCATTTCATCGGATTGCTCTCGGACGGCAACGTGCACAGCAATATCGGTCACCTTATCGCTCTTGTCAAGGGCGCAAAGGAAAGCGGCATAAAGCACGTTCGCATCCACGTTTTGCTTGACGGCAGAGACGTCCCCGCAACAAGCGCGCTCGTTTACGTTGATATGCTCGAATCTGCTCTCAAACAGCTCAACGACGACAACTTTGACGCATGCATCGCAAGCGGCGGCGGCAGAATGGTCATCACCATGGACAGATATTTCGCAAACTGGGATATGGTCAAACAAGGCTTCTACACCCACGTTTACGGACAAGGCAGGGGATTTGCATCCGCAACGGACGCAATCGAGACTTACCGTGCGGAAAACCCCGGCGTTATCGACCAGGATTTGCCTGCATTCGTTATTGTCAAGGACGGCGAACCCGTCGGCGCAATGCACGACAACGACAGCGTGATACTCTTCAACTTCCGCGGCGACCGCGCAATCGAAATCTCTATGGCGTTTGACAATGCAGACTTCAACGGTTTCGATCGCGGCAATATGCCCAAGGTTCTTTACGCAGGCATGCTTCAATATGACGGAGACTTACATTTGCCAACTAGATTCCTTGTCGAACCGCCGCAAATCAAATATACGCTCAGCGAATTTCTCGTCAATCACGGTGTGAAGTCTTACGCTGTTTCCGAAACGCAAAAGTACGGTCACGTGACGTATTTCTGGAACGGTAACCGCTCCGAAAAATTCAGCGACGCACTCGAAGTTTGGGAAGAAGTCCCATCCGACAAAGTGTCTTTCGATCAACGTCCGTGGATGAAATCGGCAGAAGTCACCGATAAGGTCATCGACGCAATCGAATCCGGTGAATACGGCTTCATCCGTTGCAATTATCCCAACGGAGATATGGTTGGACACACCGGCAATCTCGATGCAACGAGAATCGGTGTCGAAGCAGTCGATCTTGCACTTGCAAGACTTCTCCCGATAGTCAAGAAACACGATTACGCACTCATAGTCACCGCCGACCACGGCAACGCCGACGAGATGCTCGAAAAGAACAAAAAGGGTCAAATCAACGTGCGTACCGCGCACTCTCTCAACCCTGTTCCTTTCATCGTCTACAACTATGATTGCTCCATCGCCGACGGCTCTTTCGGTCTTTCCGACGTGGCTGCAACGGCAGTGAAGATTATGGGGTTTGAGCCTGATGCTCACTGGGACCAGTCCATAATCCGCTAAATCGCGCCTAACTTTGTCAGCACCCCAAGCCTGCCAACTCATGTACGCATAGTACATTAGGGTTGTCATTCTTGGGGTGCTTTCGCGTTATGCATCGATTTATCGGATTATGGCGCATATAGATTTTTAAGAATACTCCAATTAGATTTTTTTTCGGGTGTGGGTGTCCCACCCACAATTATTAATTATTCATTATTAATTATTAATTAAGTAAAAAGAAACACACTCATTCAAGTGTGTTTTTTGTGTGTTTAGAATATCTAAAAAATTTATTTTTCGTCGTTTGTGAGCGTTGAATCGTCTTGCGATTGACCGGATAAATCGGAAGGAGTTGCCGTGGTGTTTTCGGCGGGAGCTCCGTTTGTGCCGTCAGCGGGGGCTTGCGAGCCGTTTGAGCCGTCCGCAAGTGCGGGCGTGAGCGGTTGATTGAGCACGCTGTCGGGAAGTTCTTTGCGGTATGATATTTTCAAAAACAGCGGTGTGAGCAGTGAAGACACGATGATGAGAATAAGCACGAACGGCATTATCGATTGGTCCACGATGCCGCTGTCCACGCCTTTTTGAGTGCATACGAGCACGACTTCCGCTCTTGCCATCATACCGATGCCGACGCGCAAACTGTCTTTGAGCGAGTATTTGCAGATAAGCGAACCGAGACCGCAACCGAGCACTTTGCCGACGAGACCTGCCGCTATAAACGCAAAGCCGAAACCTACGATGTGGGGGCTGATTGCTCCGAAGTTGGCATTTATGCCGATGTTGGCAAAGAAGACCGGCGCAAAAATCATATAGTTGCTCACTTCGACTTTTCTGTCGATATAGCCCGATTCGGTGAGAGTGGAAAGCATAATGCCTGCCACGTACGCGCCTGTGATGTCCGCAACGCCGAACCATTCTTCTGCCGCATAAGCGAACAGGAAGCACATTGCAAATCCGATGATGGGGATACGTCTGTGGTGTTCGGGGTGGCGTTTGAGATAGTGTTTCAAGCAAAAGTGCGCCACGACGCCCACAGCGATAGCCGCCGCAAAGAAACCGATCATTTTGCCGATTGCGATGCCCACGCCGCTCAAATCTTCGCCTTTGTCAAGACTTATGAAAAGGGAGAGAAGAATGACGCCGATGATGTCGTCAAGGATAGCAGCGGCGATGATTGACGTGCCGACTTTGGAGTTGATTTTTCCGAGTTCTTTGAGCACCGCGACGGTTATGCTGACGCTGGTTGCCGCGAGAATCGCGCCGTAAAACAGGTTTGTAATGAGTTGGTGTTGGCTCATATTCGCAAAGCCGCCGTTGAAAGCCGCCGAAACGATAAAGCCGAGACCTACGGGGAAGATTACGCCGAGCGACGTTATAATAACAGACGGAACGCCGCATGTTTTGAATTGTTTAAGGTCGGTTTCCAGTCCTGCCGAGAACATAATCAGGATAACGCCGATTTTTGCAAGGAAAGAAAGACCTTCGAGCGTTGCGTCCGTGAAAATGGTCTGATTCGGAATATATTTGATAAAGCCGAGCAAAATGCCGGCAATGAGCATTCCGACTACTTGCGGAAGACCTATCTTTTTTCCAATCAAAGCGAAAAACTTCGTGGAAAGCAGAATAAGAGCGAGCGGAAGCAGGATCTCAAAATAATTTATAGCGGATATCGATTGAGTAATCATATTTCATCTCTCTCGCGTTTTTTTACGACGCGTTGGTTTTTCATATTTTTTTAACTACAATGTTATACGCTTTTTGTGTCGATTCCGTCAAGCGGTTGATTGAATTTGGAGTGCGAAACTACACGCGACGGCGGTCGTATATGCCGATAACGGACGTTTGTAGTGTATTTTTGACATTGTAAAGTGCGCAGACGGGGCAAAATAAGGAAACTATTTGACAAGTATATATATAGTTGGTAAAATAAAAAAATAAATGCGCAAAGCGACAACAAAACGACATTTGTTTTGCGCAAGGAGAAGATTTGGATTTTCTATCGTTCCTGACACAAGTGACCGTCTATCTCGTCGATTTTGCAAAGACGATTGCGGGGCTTGCGGCAATAGCGTTGATATTTATGCTTATAAGGTGTTTGCCAAAGCGTATACGCGGGTTCGTATCTGCGTTTGCGACTACGGTGATCGCTTTTGCGTTGTTCAAAATTTCTCTTCAAAACTTCGGATTGTTCGTCGCAAAGACGACCATCATACATTTTGCGATAGTCGGCATCGTGTCCGTCACGGTGACGCTTTGCGTTATTATGGCAACGGCGGCGGTTTTGACGCACAAATTTATGCAAGAACGAGTGAAGGTCGTTCCGATTCATATACGGACGCATCGCCTCGTTTCGTCGCGAAGAAGCATAATCGCGTCGAACGCTTTTTTGCAGACTTCACCAATCATTATTCAATGATTTTGCGACACCCGCTTTTTTCGGGTGATTTCAGTATGTGTGCGCGCGTGTGCGCACGCGTATAAGCATGCTTCGCCATGCGAAAATACAACAGGAGATAATTTGATTATGTTAAAAGTTGAAAACCTTGTAAAAAAATATCCAAAGAGCGACAGACTCGCAGTTGACAATATTTCATTTGAATTGAGACCGGGCGAAATCTTCGGATTTCTCGGACAAAACGGTGCGGGCAAATCCACAACCATAAAGTGCCTTACGGGCATTTTGCCTTTTGACAGCGGCACGATAACCATTTGCGGCCACGACATCGTCAAAGAACCTATCAAGGCGAAAATGGAAATGGGTTACGTCCCCGACAACCACTCCGTCTACGAAAGATTGACGGGAAGAGAATACGTCAACTACGTCGCAGACCTTTACAAAGTGCCTGCTCTCGTGAGAACGGAGCGTATCGACCGTTATGCAAAACTCTTCAAACTGGAAAATGCGATAGACAGACAAATCAAGTCCTACTCGCACGGTATGAAACAAAAAATCTGCATTATCGCGGCACTCATTCACGACCCGAAACTTTGGGTTCTTGACGAACCTATGATGGGACTCGACCCGCAATCCACTGCTGAAATCATTTCGTACATGAGAGAGCATTGCGCAAAGGGTAATACCGTTTTCTTCTCGAGTCACAACCTTGACCTCGTCAAGAAACTCTGCCACAGAGTCGCAATCGTCAACGACGGTCATCTCATCGATGTCATCGACCTTGCAGGCAACGAAGCGAACAAGGCAAACCTTGAAGAGACGTTCTTCAAAGTCACCGGCACTTACGAGCAAAGATTGTTCGAAGACTACATTGCACAAGAGAGCGCGGATATGCGTCCAGATATGCCTATAGAACGTCAAGAAGCGCAAAGCGACGAAGAACTTGTCGTTGAAGAGACCGAAAACAAGGGGGACGAGCAATAATGAAAGGCGAATTCTCCATGCAGAGTGTGAGAACGCTCTTCCGTCTTGACCTTAAATCAAGATACGGCGTCACGAACACCGACAAGACGGCTTGGAAGCAAAAACTCGGGCACGTTGCCAACGCGATTTTCTTCTTTCTCGTTTATGCGGTGCTTATCGTCGGCATTTATTATCTTACGAACGTATTCGTGACTCGTTCGGGTCTCAGAATAGAATTCCTCGTTATCGTGGCGACGTTCACGATTTGCCTTGCGACGATAGTCGCAACGGGCAGCGTAATAAAGAACCTATATCAGAACGGCGACAACGAAATGTTGCTCCGTTTTCCCGTCAGCGGCAAAGAAATTCTCGTTGCGAAGTCTATTTATTGCTATCTGCACAATTTTGTCGTGTGCTTGCTTTTGATGTTGCCGTTCTATATTTCGTTCGGCATCATCACCGACGCGGCTGTGGGCGACTATTTCGCATATATCGGCATAGTGTTGTTTTCAACGCTCATTCCGTTCTTTATCGCAAACATACTCGCAGTGCCCGTCATGAAAGTCATGAACGCAGTGAAGAATCAGTTCTTGCTCATTCTCATCATCACGATTATCGTCGTGTGTCTCGTGTTCATTTTTTATCTTGTGTCGCTCTCTAACGTGCTGACGTATCTTAAAGACTCGAAGCAGAGCATTTTCTCTACGGATATGATTGCAAGATACCGCAATTTTGCAAAGTACGCATATCCGTTCAACTGGTATGCCGAAATCGTCAACGGCATGAAGTACGGCGGACTTTCGGCAGGCAAGTACGCGCTTCGCTTCCTGTATCTTATTCTCATCAATGCGGCATTCGGCGTTGCGGCGTATTTCGTAGCTACGAAAGAGTATTATAAGACGATTCTTTACGGCATCGAAACTCAGAAAGCGTCTTTCAAGAAGAAAATCAAAGACGTGCGTCGTCCCGTAGCATACGCGCTTTTCAGACGCGAGTTCTATCTCATTTTGAGAAGTTTCAACTATTCGTTCCAGTATTTCGCAATGGCTTGCGCCGCGCCCGTCATGGTGTTCTTCTTCAATCGTCTTGCGGCAAGTATGGGAACGGAAAGCATCGGCGCAGGCATTATGCCGGGACTTACGCTTATGGTCATCGTCATATTCATCACCATAATCGTGTCCTTTGCTTCAACCTGTATATCCAGAGAAGGTTCGAGTTTCTATCACACGAAGGTCATTCCCGTAAGTTACACGAATCAGATTCTCGTCAAATTTATTTTGTATTCTCTCACGGGTACGATTTCAGTCGCTCTTTGCTGTGCACTTTCGGGTGGCTATTACACGAGCGACGCAGGCAAACATTTGCTCACTCCGCTTGACAGCGGCGCGATTTTCGGAATAGCCGAAATGCTCGTCATAAGCCTTACATGCCTTAGTATGATTGCGGACATCAAATCACCGACGTTCAACGTGTCGGGTGACGGCGAACTCGTGTCGGCAAACAAAAACGTCGCGCTTGCGATGATAGTCGGTATCGTCGTTGCGATTGCGTACGGTTTGTTTGCGATGTTATTCAGTTTCCTTCCGCTTTCGATAGGCAACGTCACGATTATACAACGCGGTGATATGAGCAGAATTTATCTCATATTGAGCATTGTGTCCATAGTTTTGCTTGCAGGCTCGCTTGCGGGACTGTTTGTCAATCTCAACAAGCGTTATCAGAAGATAATTCCGTAAGGAGAGAATGCGATGAAAAAAGTTATGGTCGGTATTCTCATCCTTATTCCGATTCTGATTTTGTTTATCGTCGCAATGGTGTCAAACATCATATCCATGCAAGCGTGGATAAGCGTTGAAGATATACAACTTACGGAAAAGTGGTCGGAACGTACCGCCGAAAATATCTCTTTGTCACTTGACGGCATTCAGGGGAAAACCATAAGCATTTACGATTACGTAAACGTCAAGGTGCTTCCCGAAAAGGCGAACAAGTACACGATAGAGTGGAAAATCGACGGCAACGTCACATATACGGACGAAGAATATCAGGAAAAATACGAAGCCTACGTGCGCGAAATCTCGGCTCTGAAATCCGAACTCGCAGCGGAGTATCCCGTGTTTTCGACAAACGAGAGACGCACGGCGTACAATCAGGCAAAAATCAAATATCCCGACGATTCTGCGAAAATCATCGACGATATGGCAAAATCGCTCGTGGGAATAATGTCACCCGCGGTCTCTTTCGTGAGCGAAGACGAATTTGACGTCGATTCCAACTCGACGGGCAAATTTATCGTTTCGTCATACTGCAATTTCACTGTTAAAGTGGTTGCGGAAAACGTTTCGAAAACGTTGTCCGTGTCGGTTGTGGGCGACAACGTCGAAAGAGTGACAATCGGCAACATAAACGGCGAAGACAACAATATCTCCGTCGGCGAGTCTAAACGTCTCGTGCCGAATTACACTCCGATTGACAGCATCGTCAACTACACGATATGGCACAGCGACAACGAAGACGTCGCAACCGTTGACCAAAACGGCGTCGTCAGGGCGTTGAAAGCAGGCAGTGCAAACATCACGATGCAGGCAAGCGTTCATTCAAGCGAACGCGGAGAAATCAGATATATCACGAGCGGCGCATACGTCGTAAACGTAACCGCTAAGGGTGCAAGCACGAAATACGGCAAAACGCTGTACACCGCAAAGAAATCGTTCACTCTCGAAGAACTCGGATTGCCTTTGGGCGCAGTAGTGGCGGAAGGTTGCACGATTGAAGAGAATACGGTGACGATGACCGCCGATAAAGCGGTGATTAGCACCGAAAACGGAAACTTCGAGATTTTCTCTGTCGAAGAAAACTCAATCGTCATCGCAAACGCAAGTTTCTTTGAGAACAAAGAAAACGGTTACGTTCTTGCAGTGGGTGAGCACACTCTCAAACTCGGCGCGGTATTTTCCGACGAACTTGCACTCGGAAAACCGTCAGACGTCGAATGGACTTCGTCGGATACCGACGTTGCGACGGTGAACGAAAACGGCGAAGTTAAAGGTTTGTCAAACGGAGTCGTGGTGATAACGGCGACGGACGGCAACGGAATGAGTGCTTCTCTAACTCTCAAAGTGCGCAAAAAACTTGCGTCGATTCAACTTCGTACGTCCGACTCGTCTTTGGCGGTGGGCGTTGCAAAAGAGACGGTGTTTGCAAGCGAAAGATACGTTGACGTCTCCACAGGCGGCAGCAAAGTCGCAAACAGCACGAATATCGTCGTTCAGGGCGAACCGAGAGACGCAACCGAAAGCGAACTTGCCGAGTTTTACGACTCATACGTGTTTGAAATCCTTTCGGGCGGAGAATACGCACACTTCGACGAGAACGTCGCAAACAAACTCGTGTTCGATTCCGCACTCGAAGGCAAAGGAAAACAGAATATCGTCGTGCGTGTGAGCGCGCGCTATCCAAAACACGAAGGCGTGAGCAAATTCACCACCGAAGAAGTGACGATAAAGGCGATATACGGCGTGAGCGTCTCAAACATCGACGAATTGCTCAAAGCGGTGAAGGATCAGAAAGAATACGCCTACAAAGAAGGCAACTTTATCCCTGCAAAGACCACGTTCGAGCACGTCAACGGCGAAGATCACTATATAGTGCAAGAGAACGAAAGTTCGAAATATAACTATGCTATTTGTCTCACCGACAACTGCGCGTACAAAGTCGAATACGACGAAAACGAAAACGTCAAAACCATAGGTGACAGAGACGGTCGCGCGCAATTTTACGGAGACCTTTACGGCAACAACAAGATGATTTCCGCAATCACGGGACAGGTGAGTCACCAACTCGTGCGTATTTCGTGGAGCAACGTGACTTTCTCAAACGTCATTCTTCGCGCAAATTCGCATCCCGAAGATAAGGAAATCAGCAGTGCGCAGGACACGAAATCGTTCAAGGGCGATTTGGTCATCATCGGCAGCGACGTGCACTGGGATTATTATAGAGTGGTGAACGTCAAGTTCGAGTATTGCATTATGGAAAACGCGGTGAGCGCGATCTCATTCCGCAACAACAATCTGGAACTTACGGGCTGCATAATCCGCAACCTGCTTTCGGCAGGTATGGTTGTGCCGCAACGTATATTCTACAGAGACTCGGACAACACGTATCATCCGTACTATTCGCACATCAAAATCCACAATCTCGTGTTTTCCAACACGCTCGGCTCGCTTATGGCTGCAACTTACGAGAAGTTTGCGGTGAAACCGACTTCGGACGGCAAAGGAGAGTATCGTTTCGTTCCGGGCGACGAAGAAGCAAACTATGCGTACGTCATGGAAAATTTCTACGAAAAGGGCATAAACACCGAGATTGAACAAACGGGCTTTATGGAAGCGTACAATTGGCAGGACGTCGGCAACGCGGCTTTGTTCAGCACGGGCGATGCAAGTTACGACGAGATTATCAAGCAAGCAAGCGGAAACGTTTTGCGAAACAACAGTGCTTTTGCAAACTATCGCTACGTTGACAAGGACAACACCTGCTGGTTGCACGTCGCGTTCGTGGTGGCAGGCTTGTCGTTTGAAGGTTCGAGTATGTACACCGAAGTGCCGAGCATGAAAGTCACACTTTCGGATAAAGACTCTTACTATACGCTCGACACACGCACGATAAAGAAAGAAAGCAAAGACTTCTTCGGACTCGCAGGCGAAACGATACTCGGAAGCATTCCGATTTTCGTCTACGGGTATCCGAACACTGCAAATATAACGCCGTATTCGACCTATCAGATAAACTCCGCGTTTATCGACAGGATGCACGGCTAAGGAGCGACTTATGAAGAAAGTAATGATAGGAATTCTTATACTTATCCCGATTCTCATTCTGGTGATAGTCGCGCTCGTTTCAAGCATAGTATCCATTCAGGCATGGATCAGTGTAGAAGACATTCAGTTGAGATACAAAGGCACTGAAAACGTTGCCGAAAACATATCTTTCAACTTTGAAAACGTCGCGAACAAGACGATAAATCTTTATGATTACATAGATGTCAAGGTTTTGCCCGACAAAGCAAACAACTACACTGTCGAGTGGCGCATCACGGGGGACGTCGTTTACACGGACGACGAGTATCAGACAAAATACGAGAAGTACAAGCAAGACTTGTCCGCATTGAAAGCGGAACTCGAAGCGGAGTATCCAAACTTCTCCGACGCCGAACGCAAGAGCGCGTACAACACGGCAAAATCGAGATACGGAGAAGACTCTGTTAAGATTATCTCGGCAATGGCGGACGCGCTTTTGACGAGAGTTTATCCCGCCGCGTGCATGGTTGACGACTCGGACAACGAAACGGCGTCAAACTCAACCGCAAAGATGATAATCGGCTCGTATTGCAACTTCACGATAAACGTAGTTGCCGAAAACGTGTCAAAGACTCTCAACGTCTCCGTCGTCGGTGACAACGTGGAAAGAGTCACGATAGGCAACCTTAGCGGCGAAGACAACAATATCGCAGTTGGCGATTCAAAACGTCTCGTGCCAAATTACACGCCTATTGACAGTATAGTCAATCACACGATATGGCACAGCGACAACGAAGACGTGGCAACCGTTGACCAAAACGGCGTCGTCAGTGCAAAAAGAGCAGGCACGGCAAACATCACCGTGCAGGCAAGCGTGCACTCGAGCGAGCAAGGCGCAATTCAATATATCACGAGCGGCGCGTACACCGTCAACGTCACGGCAAACGGCGCAAGCCGCAAATACGGACAAACGCTTTATACGGCAAGAACGTCGCTCACCATCGAAGAACTCGGCATAGATTCCGACGCAACCGCGGTTGAAGGTTGCACGATTATTGACGGCATAGTCACCGTCACGAGCGACAAAGCGGTGATTGCCACCGCAAACGGAAACTTCGAGATTTACTCGGTAGCACCCGAAGCAATCGTCATCGAAAACGCAGACTTTTTCGCGAACAAGACCGACGGATACGTTCTTGCGGTCGGAGAGCACACGCTCAAACTCAGAGCGATACACGCCGACGAACTTTCAAACGGCAATCTCGGCGTTGTGGAATGGTCTTCGTCGGATACGGACGTTGCAACAGTAAACGAAAGCGGTGAAGTCAAAGGCGTTGCAAACGGCAGAGTCGTGATAACCGCAAAATACAGCTCGGAGCAAACGAGCATAGAACTCAACGTCCAAAGCAAACTTGCGTCAATTCAACTGCGCACGTCAAACGGTGCGCTTGCGGTGGGACTTGCAAGAGAGACTGTTTTTGCAAGCGAGAGATACTCAAACGACGCTTTTGAAAAGAAAGCGAATTTTGTGAGAATCGTCGTTCAGGGCGAACCGAAAGACGCAACCGAAAGCGAACTTGCGGCGTTCTACGCGTCGTACAATTTTGAAATCGTTTCGGGTGGAGAGTACGCACACTTCGACGAGACCGTCGCAAACAAACTCGTGTTCGATTCCGCGCTCGAAGGCAAAGGCAAACAGAATATCGTCGTACGCGTGAGCGCGCGCTATCCTAGATACGAATGCATCAGCAAATTCACGACGGAAGAAGTGACGATAAAGGCAATCTACGGCGTTGCCGTCACGAATATTGCACAACTTCGCAATGCGGCAAGTTTCCAGAACGAATACGCAAAAGCCGAAGGCAACTACATCGGTCACGAAATGACCTACGATATCAACCCCGAAGGCGGAAGATACTTTGTCTATACTCAACACGGATCGCACAAAACCTATGCGATTTGCTTTGAAAGCAACATTGCATTCGAGAAAAACGAAGACGGCACGGGCAAATATATCAATTATGCAGATTCGATAGGTTTTTACGGCGACCTTTACGGAAACAACCACATGCTTTCCGCACTTAAAGGGCAGGTCGGGGAAAAAGTGTATGCAACGCGTATCGCTTGGAGCAACGTCACGGTGAGCAACATTATATTGAGAATGAACGACCTTGGCGACGACACCGAGATAAACAATGCGGACGACACGCAAGGTTTTAAGGGCGAAGCGATGTTTGCCGGTGACGACGACCATTCTAGAATTCACCTTACGGGATTGCGTTTCGAGTACATCATTTTCGAAAACGGCGAAAAGGCACTCAACTCGTACAATTGCGATATGACGATTGACGGTTGCATAATGCGCAACTTTACGTCTTGCGGAATGTACGTCCCGCAACGTATGTACTGGAAGAACGAAGAGCAAGGCTTTGCGATATTCTATTCCAATATCACGTTCAACAACTTCACGGCTTCCAATATGCTGTGTTCGGTTATGTCTTCGTGCTATGAGAGATATACGATAACCGAATTGCAGGAATACGTCGATGAAAACGGCAAAACCGCAAAGAAGAGTTTCGGCAGATTTATCCGCGACGACCTTGATGCAAACGAGCAGTATTTTATGGAAAATCTGTATTCTAAAGGCATCAATCTTGTCATCAGACAAACGGGATTCTTCAACATTTACAACTGGCAGAACGTTGACAACACAAAACTTATCGATGTCGGCGACCCTACACTCAACCAGACTATAGGTACGATGTGCGGTGATCTCATAAGACAAAACTCGTTGTTCAAAACCTATCGTTACGAAGGCAAAGGGGACGACGCAGGCAAATGCTGGTTCCATATGGCGTTCGTATGCACGGGCATATCGGCAGGAGAAGGCATTTTCACGGAAAAGACTTATCTTGACCTTGCGACAGAAACAGACGATATTCATTCGTTGAAGACGACTGACATCAAGCCCGAAGGCACAGGCGTTGCGCTTCTTGCGGCAAACCTCGTTAAGAATCTTTCCGTTGAGATTTTCGGATACGCCAACACGAATCCGATTACGCCGTATTCGACGTATCAGATAAATGCGGCGTTTATCGACAAACTGCACTAAGCAGTGAAGAATTGTGAAAGAGCCACGCTTACATCGACGAAGCGTGGCTCTTTTTGGAATGACAGTGCAAATACAACTTGTTTACAAAAGGCGTATTTGATGATATAATTTCTTAAAGAAATATATACATAGACAGAAATATTCACGAAGGATAAATAATATGAACGACAAAGGTCAAAAATTGGGACTGGTGCTCGAAGGCGGCGGAGTCAAAGGAGCGTATCAGGTGGGAGCGCTTCTTGCCATACGCGAACTCGGCGTCGAATTTGACGGCGTCACGGGGACGTCGATAGGCGCAATCAACGGCGCGTTGTATCTCGAAGGCGGATACGACAAGTTGCTCGACGTGTGGAAACAAATCAAAACCAACACGGTTTTTGCGCTCACCGACGAAGAAATAGAATCCATACATAATCTTGACATGACGCCCGCAATTATAAAAGTCGTCAGAGAAAAGAGATTGAAAACGATAAAGATGCTCGAAGCGTCTTACAAACAATCGCAGGAGTTTTTTGAAAATCTCGTCAACGAAGACGATATAAGGGCAAGCAAAAAAGACTTCGGTCTCGTGACTTTCGACATATCCGAATTCAAACCGTTTGAACAAATGATGAGCGGCATAGAACAAGGAAAACTCGTCGATTACATAATAGCGTCGGCAACGTTTCCGATTTTTCCGCCGAAAGAAATCGGTGGCAGCAAGTATATAGACGGCGGCGTGTACGACAATATGCCCATCAATTTGCTTGCAAGAAACGGATACGACAAGATGCTCGTCATCCGCACAAACGTTATGGACAAAGCCCCCAAACGCAAAATCGAGCGCGGAGACATCGACCTGTTCTTCATTGCTCCGAGCGTGGACTTGGGACCTGCAATGGCGTTTTCGGCGCGCAGAGTGCACGATTTTATGCAAAGCGGATACGACGACGCAAAAAGGCTTATGGACGAAGGTTTGAAAGAGTTTTTGCTCGGTTAAACTGACAAATATGCGACAACTCGCAAAACGGTGAATATATGGCACAAAACAAAATTTTATTGCTTGACTCAAACTCGCTTATGCACAGAGCCTATCACGCGCTTCCCAATCTCAAATCGAGCAAGGGGCTTTATACGGGCGCGATTTACGGCTTTTTGAGCATACTTCTGAGACTTATAAAAGAGCAGAAGCCGACGCATATCGCCGCGGCGTTCGACTTGCACGGTCCGACTTTCCGTCACGAAATGTTCAAAGACTACAAGGCGACGAGAAAGCCTATGGACGAAGAACTTCGTCAGCAGGTCGAACCGCTCAAACAACTCATAACCGCTATGGGTATCAAAATCGTGAGTCTGCAAGGCTATGAAGGAGACGACATTCTCGGCACGCTTTCAAAGCGTTTTGACGACGAGTGCATAATCGTGACGGGGGACAGAGACTCTTTTCAACTCGTCAGTCCCACGACGAAAGTGTTTTGGACGAAGAAGGGCGTGAGCGACATAGAAGTGTACGACGAGGCGCGCCTTTTGCAAGACGGATTCACCGTGTCGCAATTTATCGACTACAAGGCTCTTCGCGGCGATACGTCCGACAACGTACCCGGCATTGCGGGCGTGGGCGAAAAGACCGCAAAACAACTGCTTGAAAAATACGGCTCGCTCGACGAGATTCTTGCGCATGCCGCCGAAATCCCCGGCAAACTCGGTCAAAACGTTCAAAACGGCAAAGATATTGCGATTTTGAGCAAGGAACTCGTCACTATAAACTGCGACGTTCCCGTTGAATGCACGCTTGACGACATAAAGTTTACGCCCGTGTATTCGCAGGCGGTGCGCACGCTTCTCGGACAGCTTGAAATCACGTCGCTCGCTGCAAGAATGACGTTTGAAAACGGTGAAGACGAGTCGGTCGTCGAATTGCCGAAAATAGAGAAAAAAGTTGTCGTTTTGACAACGGGGCAAGACATAAAAGCCGCAATAAAGGGTGATAAAATCGCTGTCATTATCGGTGAAAACGTCACGTTTGCGGTTGACGATAAGACGGAATACAAGATAGATTGCGTGCAGGATTTGTTCAGCGAAGGCGTTGATTTTGACGAAGCGGTGAACGTCGTGAAAGAGTGTGCCAAGGATATGGAACTCGTATGTTATGACTTCAAGGCACTCTCGAAAGCATACGGTTTTAACAACGCAAAATTCTTCGATACGATGATTGCCTCTCACCTTGTTCGCGGCAGTGCGCCGATAAAGAGCGTCGAGCAGGTTCTCGGTGCGGACGGTCTCGAAGTCGGCGCGGTGGAGTTGCTTGTCGAAAGCGACAAACTTAAAGAGCAACTCGCAAAAAACGAACTTAATCATTTGTTTTTTGACGTTGAACAGCCGCTTTGCGTAGTTTTGCGCAATATGGAGCAACGCGGAATGTGCGTATCGGTTGCGACTTTGAAATCACTCGAAGAAAAATATGCAGAGCGTATAGCGACGCTCACGGGCGAGATATACGACATTGCAGGCGAGCATTTCAACATAGCGTCAACGAAGCAACTCGGAGAAATATTGTTTGAAAAACTTATGCTTCCGCACGGCAAAAAGACAAAGACGGGATATTCCGTCAGCGAAGACGTGCTCGGCAATCTTTCGGGCGCGCATCCGATAATCGCAAAAATTCTGGAATACCGTCATTATGCAAAACTGCAATCGACTTACGTCACGGGGCTTCAACCGCTCGTGAAAGCAGGGCGTATACACACCGAATTCAATCAATGCATAACGACGACGGGAAGATTGTCGTCAACAAATCCGAATTTGCAAAATATCCCAACAAGAAGCGAAGAAGCAAAGGATATTAAGAGTGCGTTTATACCGAGCGAAGGCAACGTTCTCGTCAGCGCGGACTATTCGCAAATCGAACTCAGACTGCTTGCGCACATGAGCGGTGACGAGCAACTCATAAAAGCGTTCAACGAAGGCGACGATATTCACGCAATCACCGCCGCACAGATTCTCGGCAAGAGCGTGTCGGAAGTTACGCCGGCAGAAAGAAGAGACGCAAAAGCGGTCAATTTCGGCATCATATACGGCATAAGCGGCTACGGACTTGCAGAAAACCTGTCCATTCCGCAATACAAGGCAAAAGAGTTTATTGCAAACTATTTCACAATGCACCCGAAAGTGCGCGAATTTATGGACGGTTGCGTGAAATCGGCACGCGAGCGCGGATATTCGCTCACGATGCTTGGCAGACGTCGCAATCTCAGCGATCTTAACGCGTCGAATTATATGGTGCGTTCGTCGGCGGAGCGTATGGCGATGAACACGCCGCTTCAAGGCTCTGCGGCAGACATAATAAAACTTGCTATGCTTGGTGTGGAAAAGCGTCTTGCAAGCATGAAATCGAAGATGATTTTGCAAATTCACGACGAACTTATAATCGACGCGGCGGCGGACGAAGCGGAAGAAGTGAAGAAGATTCTATCCTACGAGATGGAACACGCCGTCAAACTGTCCGTTCCGCTCATTGCGGAAGCGACGAGCGCGAAAAACTGGGGTGAACTCAAATGAGAGTCGCAATAATAGGCGGAATAGGCTCTGGTAAAAGCGAAGTGTTGAAAATCGCAAAAGAGAAAGGCTTTTTCTGTCTCAGTGCCGACGAAATCAACGCAAATCTGCTTGTGTCACCGTCGTATATCGCAAAAATCGCGGCGGCGTTTCCAACCGTCGTAAAAGACGGAGCGGTGGATAAAAAGGCACTTGCAAGCATAGTGTTTTCCGACGATGAACGACTTGAAACGCTCAACGCAATTGCTCATCCCGAAATCGCAAAAGTCATAAATGAATGTGCCGAGCCGCTCGTTGCGGCGGAACTTCCGATTGTGCTTGAAAGCGTGATAGGCGGATTTGACGAAATATTGTTTGTGTCGACGCCATATCAAACTCGCTTGAAACGGCTAAAAGGCAGGGGACTTGACACCGAGCAGGCGAAGGCTCGTATGCGCGTGCAAGTCAAACCGGCCGCGCTCAAAAAAATCGCCACGTATACCGTGGACAACTCGGGCTCGCTCGACGATTTGAGAGTGAACGCAGGCAAAATATTTGACGAAATACTCGCAAAATGCAAATAGCGCGAGTTGCATATTGCGTGCATAAAACCGTAAAAATCGCTCAAAACCGCAAAAATCAGCTTGAATATCGAGTTTTTACGTGGTATATTGAAATAAATATGCAAGGTTTTATCCAATAGGGATATGAAGGAGAAAATTATGATAAAAGGAAAAACCATCGTCATCACCGGCGCAAACAGCGGCATCGGTCTAGAAACGCTCAAACTGCTCGCACAAGGCGACAACAAGATTCTTGCTGTTGACCTTTGCATAGACAGAATAGAAGCACTCGCACTCAAAAACGTTTTCCCGATGATTTGCGACGTGTCTACAAAAGAAAACGTCGATTCCATCTTTGCGGCGGCAACCGAAAAACTCGGTTCTATCGACATCTTTTTCGCGAACGCAGGATTTCCGTATTACGAGACGATGGACTACGTCAACTGGAATCGCGTGGAAGACATCTTCAAAGTCAATGTCTTTTCCCCCATTTACACCTATCAAAAATACGTCGAATATCTCGGCGGTAAGCAAGGTCAGATGGCAATCACGGTCTCGGCAATCGGCAAGCTCGCAATGCCCGGCTACACGCTGTACAGCGCAAGCAAATTCGCAATGCAAGGCTTCCAACAAGGTCTCCGCTACGAGATGCCCAAAAACGTTTCTCTCACTTGCCTTTATCCGATAGCTACCGACACGGGCTTCTTCAAAAAAGCAGTGGAAGGGCAGGAAGGCAAAGTCATCCGCGAGCGTCCGTTCCCCGTGCAAAAGCCGCAACACGTTGCAAAATGTATGGTCAGGGGCTTGGAGCATAAGCGCAAGTTTGTCAATCCGTCCAAACTCTTCACGTTTGCACAATTCTTGTTTGCAATCTGCCCGCCGATCAAGTGGGTGTATCTGAAACTCGAAAAGAACAAACTCGACCGTTTCGAAGCGCAAAAAGCCGCAAAATAACGACATACAATCGTAAAACGGTGAAATCGCTTGCAAAACACCAAAATACTCAAAAAACAACATCAAAACAGGTGTAATATCTGCATAGCCGTTGCCTAATCGGCACTTGGAAGCAAAAGCATATGCACCTTGCGTTGATTTTTCCACTCAAAACTCACCGAAACAAAAAGCCCCGATTCCACTAAAATCGGAGCTTTTCTTTTGAGAAATACTATTCTTTCATTTCTTTTTCTTCTCGACGGGTATTTGAATAATGCTATTTATTTTTAAGGAAATTCTATTGAAGGCATTAATATCCGCTTCTACCAAACTCCCGTCTTTCAAATTGCAAATGAGTTTTTCGGAGTTGGAAGGCAAACCGCTTGAAATGTCGACTTTTTTGCCGTTTATCGCCATGTATGCATATACCCAACCTGCATAGACAAGTATAGTATCCCCGTTGCACTCATAAGTCTTGCAACATAAGATTAGTGTTAGGAAGAAAAAACATAGAAATATCAAACCTAATACCAATGCTACATAGAAAGCTATTGAGATTGCCATCGATTTTGTAGTGTCGCAGTCATAGGATTGAATTTTGTAGTTAGAAAAAGTACCGTTTATTGACAAGGTTGCAGACCAAAAATTGTCATCTAATGATTTCAAATATACTGTTTTTGTGTCGATTACTTCGTTGGTTTCATTGTAAAAATCAACTGTAATGTTTGCCGATGTAACTTCTTCATTAAACTCTATAACGAATTCACATGCGGTTCTGTTAAGACTATTGTTGTAAGCGTAGACATAACAATGTTCATATTCAATGCTCGTTGTATTTTTGTTAATGCTAAAGGCGACAACCATGATTAAAATGCAAATAAGAACGAGTATAAGCGCAATTATTCTTTGAATGAAGATTTTGTTCTTAATGTCCAATGTTTTTCTCCCACTATGAATAGTTGACGTGATGTCATAGATAATATATCATAACACTACAATAAAAACAAGTTAGTATTTGAAAGATAGCGAAATTTGTGATTTGTCAAATGACGGGGAGTATTCTATCACTATCGATCGAAAAATAATCCGCATTTGAGAGATTAAGATACAAAAGAAGACAACCGCGCAAACGGTTGTTTTCTTTTGTGGTATTTTATGTAATAAAATAAATTTCGGCGGCGGGGCTGTTTTCGTTTGACTTTATTCGGGTAAGTGCTAAAATATAGTTTCGATTCGCTTTTGCGTGGGGAAACGCATTCGTATGCAAAGGCGACGGAATAACTTTTAGACAAATCCGAAAGGCAGGAAATGAAAGCAACACGAACGATGACCAAAGATATGGATATGACAAGCGGACCGCTTCTCAAAAAGTTGATTGCGGTTTCGCTGCCGCTTGCGTTGTCGGGCATTTTGCAACTTTTGTTCAATGCGGCGGATTTGATTGTCATAGGTCAGTTTTCCGAGACGAGCACGCAGTCGCTTGCGGCGGTTTCGTCAAACGTTGCGCTCATCAATCTCATCATCAACGTGGTGATAGGTCTGTCGATAGGCACAAACGTGGTTATGAGTCAGGCGATAGGCAGCAAAGACGAAGAGCGCGCGCAAAAAACCGTGCATACGTCCGTGCTTCTTGCGCTCATAAGCGGTGTGGTCGTGGGGCTTATCGGCGTGTTCTGCGCAAGATATTTTCTCGTGTGGATGAAGACCGATCCCGAAATTCTCGACAAAGCCACCGATTATTTGTTCATATATTTCATAGGCACGCCTGCAAACGTGCTGTACAATTTCGGTGCGTCGATACTGCGTGCAAAAGGCGATACGAAACGTCCGCTCATATATCTGACAATCGCAGGCGTCGTGAACGTTGCGCTCAACCTTATTTTCGTCATCGTCGCAAAACTCGACGTCCAGGGCGTTGCGATTGCAACAATCGTGAGCCAGTATATTTCGTGTATACTGCTCGTTATCACGCTTTTGAAGGAAAACGGGGCGTGCAAACTCATTCTCAAAAAACTCCGCTTCCATAAACGCGAGTTTTTGCAGATACTCAAAGTGGGGCTTCCAAGCGGAATACTCAACTCGTTTTTCTCCGTCGCAAACGTGCTTATTCAGACAAATCTCAACGTGTTCGGCTATGCGCTCGTGGCAGGCAGTTCTACGGGAAGCAATCTGGAAGGCTTCGTTTACACGTCTATGAACGCCGTTTCAAATGCAACCGTTACGTTCGCGGGGCAGAATTACGGCGCGAAAAAGCCCGAACGTATCAAGAAAACCGCTCTCGAAGCGTCGGCAATGATCATCGTCATCAGCCTTGTGTGGACGCTCATTTTGCTCACCGCAGGGCAGTATATCGCAAAATTGTACACGCAAGACCCCGTCGTCATTCAGTACGCTTGCGACAGAATGAAAATCATTCTTCCGATATATTTTGTGTGCGGTATTGTCGAAGTGCTTGTCGGTTGTATGCGCGGTATGGGCTATTCACTCACTCCGATGCTGGCAAACTTTTTCTGCATATGCGTGTTCCGTATCGTGTGGATTTACACCGCTTGCAAAGCCTATCCGTCGCCGCAAATGCTGTATTACAGTTGGCCGATAAGTTGGATCCTGAATATTATAGTGGACGGCGTGATTATGCTTATTATATACAGGCGCGAAAAACGCAAAATGCTCGCCGATGCCGAACATTCGGGCGATGCCGAAAACAAAAGGGACGGATTTGAAAACGTTCAATCTGCGGACGATAATATAGAATATATTCCTGCCGACGTGTTTGACGACGCTTTTGTTGCGAAATCGACGAAAACGGACGAATCGTTGCTCGCTCAATCTGTCGATGAGAACGCTCAAAATGAGATCAAATCCGCCGACAACGCAAAAATCGAAACCGACGAAATCGACAATGCGAACACTGAAAACGCACAAGACGGTCACGACGAATACGTCTCGTCTCTTGCCGAATCTTCCGTCGACGACGTTCCCGAACCCGTTTCTAATCTCGTTTCCGACGTCGAACAATCCGACGGGGATACAAATCAATAAATAGCAAGATATTAACTCAATTTTTACGGCACGGCTTTTCAAGTCGTGTTTTTCTATTTTTCAGATACGTTTGCAGAATAATAACCGCACAATATCGCGTTTTTGTCGGATTTTGCGGAACGGTTGCATATTGAAATGTCGTACTTCCGTATTGTATAATTGAATTATCTTATGGAAGGGAAAAAAATTATGGGCAAATTGCAAAGTCTTATTGACAACAAGGCTCAGAGTGCACAATTTATGTGCGACGAAATTGCGCATATCTGCAACGACATGCCAAAACGCGATCCCGGCAGCGTCGGAGAGAAAATGGCTTGCGAGTATATGGCGGACTATCTCAAAAACGACTGCGGTTGCGAAAGAGCGGACGTGGAATCGTTCAAGGAAAACCCGAATGCGTTTTTCGGCTGGATTTATTTCACGATAACGTTCGTGCTTGCAGGCATGGTGCTGTTTTTCTTTATGCCTATCGTCGGCGCAGTGATAACGGCTCTCGGTTTCGTGATATTGTTCGTTCAATTCGGACTGTACAAAAAGTTGGTTGACAAGTTCTTTCCCGAAAAAACGGGACATAGCGTCACCGCAATCAAAAAATGTACGGGTGAAGTGAAGGGCAGAGTGTTTTTCAACGGACATCCCGATGCGGTGTGGAATTGGCCCGTCAATAACAAATTCGGCGGAACGGCACACGTTGCACACCTTGTCACAAGCGTGGTTTCGGGGCTTATCGTTCTCGGTCTCAACATTGCGGCGGCAGTCAAAACGGGTTGCCGTCCCGTAACCGATTATACGATAGCGGGTTACACTTCATTGTACACGCCCGTGCTGTTCTGGATGGGTATTGCCATTCTCGTTATGGTTCCGTGCCTTGTCGGTATGTACTTCATGTGGGACGAAAACACCATCACCGACGGCGCAAACGACAATCTTACCGGTTGTTACATGGGCATCGCCATTCTCAAAGCCATGAAAGAGCAGGGCATCGAACTCGAACACACCGAAGTTGGCGTCATCATTTCGGGCAGTGAAGAAGCGGGACTTCGCGGCGCAATGGCGTGGTGCGAAGCACACAAAGGCGAATTCGACGACGTTCCGACCTGGATATATTCTTACGACACCATACACGAAAGTCGTTTTCTCGGCGTAAACTACCGCGATTTGAACGGAACCGTTAAATCTGACAAAGAAGTTAGCGATTCATTCATAACAGCCGCAAACGAACTCGGCATCAAGTGCACCAAGACGTGGGTTCCGCCCTTTGGCGGAGCAACCGACAACGCCGCTTTCAACAAAGCAGGATTCCGTTCCACCGGTATCACCGCACTCGACCACAATCTTCAGGATTATTATCACACCATGCGTGACACGGCGGATAATCTCAATCCCGAGTGCTTGGCGGATTGTTATGCTATATCCGTTCGTTGCCTCGAAAACTTCGATCGTGAGATTGCTAAATAACGCCTAATTTTGTCAGCACCCCAAATCGCCAACTCATGTACTGTTTGTACATTAGGGTTGACGATTTGGGGTGCTTTCTCATTGCGTTTATTTATCAATATCGCGATGTTGGTTGCTATGTGAAAAAATCGCAAAAAAATCTCTTTATCAATATTCGCGTTTATGGTATAATTCATATATCAAAATTCAAGGTGAAGATATGCAGGAAAAATGCAGTTGTGTCAAAGAGCCGACCGGGACGATACCTATCGTGCGAATTATCGATAAAATCGATGCGATGTTTGAAAAAGACGATACGCAAGGCGTGAAGCGCGTGCTGGAATACTGGGAAAAAGAAGCGAAAGCGTTGAACGATACGCGCGGATTGCTTGAAATACTCAGTGAAGAGATAGGGCTTTATCGCAAAATCGGCGAGAAAGAAAACGGGCTTAGGGCGGTTGATGAAGCACTAGCGATATTGACTTGTCAAGGCTCGTGTTCTTCGGTTGCCGACGCTACGATTTATCTCAACTGCGCAACGACTATGAAAGCGTTCGGCAAAGCGGAAGAAGCGTTGCCATATTACGAAAAAGCAAGGGAGACTTACGAGCGAGTTTTGCAGAAAGACGATTATCGACTTGCAGGGCTTTACAACAACTATGCGACCGCGCTTTGCGATCTCAAACGTTTTGACGAAAGCGAAAAGTGCTATGAAAAGGCAATAGAAATTTTGCGCGAAAAGGGCGGGTACGGAGAACTTGCCGTGTCATATGTCAACCTTGCGCATCTCACTTACGACAGAGCGATGTCACAATCTAAAGAGTGCGACGACAAAGTTGACGAATTGCTCGACAAGGCAATGGAATGTCTTGACGACGGTGCTTTGACAAGAGACGGCAACTATGCGTTTATATGCTCGAAGTGTGCTTCGGCATACGAGTTTTTCGGAAGATTTCTTGACAAAGAAGAACTTGTGCGCCGTGCCGAAGAAATTTACAAAAACAACGGAAAACAAGTTTAATATACGCATATAGCGTTGATAAACGTTGTGTTTTGACGATATGAAAGGAATTGAATTGTCTGAAAAGTTTTATAACGAAGTGGTAAAACCTTATATTGCGCGAGAGTTCTCGGACTATGAAAACCGCATTGCGGCGGGGCTTGCGGGGCACGGCTCGGAGTGTTTCGGTTTTGACGACGAGACGTCCAAAGATCACGACGGCGGCACCGGACTTTGTCTTTGGATTTGTAGAGAAGACGACGAAAAAATCGGTTTTCGCCTTATGCGAGCATACGATAAACTCGCAAAAGAATACGGTGTGAAAGGCGTTGAGCGAACTTGCGAAAACGGCTTTCGCGGAGTGTTTGTCATTGACGATTTTTATAGGCGATACACCGGTTGCGACGGCGCGCCGAAAACGTGGCAGGACTGGCTGTATACGGACGGAGCGTATTTTGCGGAAGCGACGAACGGCGTCGTTTTTAAAGACGACCTTGGCGAATTTAGCAAAATAAGAAACGAAATTCTTCACGGAATGCCCGAAGACGTGCGCATAAAAAAGATAGGATCGTGTGCGTTCAAGGCTGCGCAATCGGGACAGTATAATTATGCAAGATGTCTTGCGCACGGTGAAGAAGGCGCTGCCATGCTTGCCCTTTGCGAATTTGTCAGAAACGCCGTCGAACTTGCGTTTTTGCTTGAAAAGAAGCATTGCCCGTATTATAAATGGCAGTTCAGAACGATGAACGGACTTAAAAAGTTCTCCGAGTTGCGCGCACCGCTCGAATACTTATTGACAGCCGAAAACGACGAGACGGGGCGCGGCGTGAAAAAGGCTATCGTCGAAGATATAAGCCTTGCGCTTGCAAAGGAGTTAAACGAGCAATTTGCGCTCGGTATAAACGACGGCTATCTCGAGCCGTTTGCGTTTGCGCTTCAAAAGAAAATCAAAAATTCCGATATACGCAATCTGCACGTAGTAATATAATAAAGTTGCCGAATAGATTGAAGGCATTTAACAACAAGTATATATACAAAAATCGGCAATACAAAAGAGAATAAAAGGAGACGCAAAAATGATATTGTATTTTTCGGGGACGGGAAACAGCAAGTATATCGCAAAGAAAATCGCTGCTGCTTTGGGAGATGAAATCGTTGATTTGAACGACAGAATTAAAAGAGCGGATTTTTCTAGAATAACCGCAAAAGACAGGCTCGTTTTCGTGACGCCTACTTATGCGTGGAGAGTTCCGACCGTTGTCAGCGATTATCTCGAAAAGGTGAAATTCGACGGCGAAAAGAAAGCGTGGTTCGTTATGAACTGCGGCGGTGAAATCGGCAACGCAAGCAAATACATCGAGAAGTTGTGCGACAAACTCGCTCTCGAATATATGGGCGTTGTCGGCATAGTTATGCCCGAAAACTATATCGCGTTGTTCAACGCGCCCGATACGAACAAGGCGCAGGAAATAATCGCAAAAGCAGAGCCGAATATTCAGGCGGCGATTGACGACATAAGAAAAGGCATTAAATTCGCAAAGCCGAGAAACAATCTCTACGATCGTTTTATGTCGGCGTGCGTCAATCCTATATTCTTCAAGTTTATCGTCAAAGCGGACGATTTTTATGCCACGGATAAATGCGTCGGATGCGGTCTTTGTGCAAAACTTTGTCCGCTCAACAATATCGAAATCGTGGACGGAAAACCCGAATGGGGAAAGAATTGCACGCATTGCATGGCTTGTATAAATCATTGCCCGGCGCAAGCGATCGAGTACGGCGAAAAGAGCAAAGGAAAGCCGAGATATCATCTCGACTGACAGCCAAATCGGGTTTCGATTGGTTGCAAAATCGCAATCGCAACTTAAAGCAAAATATCGCAAAAATAGCAAAACGCACGGTTTATCGTGCGTTTTTCAATATTTTAAGTCGTGTATTTGTCAAAACCATATTTATGCAATATGGCTGTTATTAAAAACAATTTCGTCAAATCGCATTTTTCTATGCGAGCGGTTATATGCGGTTTATCTTTCGGTCATTGATTCTGCCGTTAACATCAAATCGTAAAGCAGTTTTATAGACTTGAATTGTTCGGCGAGATAATCTGCAAGATTTTCGGAGAAGAGCAATGTTGAGTCGAAAGACGTTGCGGTGAAGCACATATCTTTCTTTTCAAGCCAAATCGACAAATCTTGCGGTGCGTCGGGATATTTCGGCTTTTTGTAGTTTTCACCGACGAGTTTGAACGTGGTCTGACTCTCAAGACACTTTTTTGCTTTTTGAAACGTTTTTGAATCGGTCTCTATGAGTTTGCGAAGGTTTGCCATGGTTTTTGCGTCGGCCATGTAGAAGCCGCACCCGAATTGAAAATTGTACGGCGATATTTCAAAGAAAAACGCAGGCGCATTGTATGCATCCTTGCCGCGCATATACGAGAGCCACATGTGGTCGCGATAAAGGCTGGTTTTGTCCTTTGCGAAACGCAGATCCTTGTAAACACGAGAAACTATGCTTTTGGGCTCGGTGATAAACGACGGGTCGATTTTAAGCATAGCGGGGGCGAGAGCAACCGCAAGGTCGTTAAAAGGCACCGCAAGATATTGTCTGAAATCATCGCGGTGCTCCTGATACCAGGCCTTTGAATTGTATTTGTGGTTGAAATACAAAAAGTCAAGCGACCTTTGACAAAACGGGGTCATGGTTATTCTTCAAAAAGAGATACAATCGTGTCTTCGACGATTTTGCGCATTGCGGCGTAGTCGATGTAGGTGTGGTGGTCGTACACGAACTCGTGAGAGAAGGATTGCACGATGTCCATTGCAAAGTGAATACGCTCCGTGAGATTGCTTTTGGCGACGCCGAGAGATTTGAATTTGTCTGAAATTGCGAGAGTTATTTCGTCTTCGAGCGCAATAAACTTGTTGCTCACCGCTTCGTCGCTGTGAGACATAGAATGCAACGCTTCGTGAATGTTGGCGTTGGATTTGTGAATCTCGATTGCGCCGTCGAGAACGTGAGCCGCTATCGAACGGAAATCGACGGGGGCAGAGAGTGAGTCTATATAATCTAGAACGGGAGCAAACGCAGTGTTGACGTATATTTCCAGAACATCGAGAAGAATGTCGCGCTTGTCCTTAAAGTACCCGTAAACGATACCCGTTGACACGCCGGCCTTTTTTGCGATTTGCGCGGTGTTGGTGTTGTAATACCCGACTTGAGAAAACAATTCGTAGCCTGCTTGCACGATTTTGTTTTTCTTTTCGATTGAACGCTCTTGTTTTGGCTCTCTGACTTCTTGCGCCATAATTTTCCTTGTGCGCGTGCGCGTCTGTATTTGTTGTAATGCGTGCGCGATTTAACGATGAATATTATACAATAAAGTCCGAAATAAATCAACATAAACCGACCTTTTTTGAAATGTGAAAATTTTTTCATATTATTTTTTCAAAACGATTGACATCTATTTTCGATAGTTGTAATATCTTAATGTGAATATGAAGTATGTTTCATATTTCACAATGAGAGAATGCATAAGATGCAAGGAGAGAGAAGAATATGCCGCTCGTAATGGCTCCCACCGGGAAAGATTTGAGAATCGTCAGAATTTTGACGGACGACAAGACCAAGAAACATTTGGAAAGTTTGGGTATTACGATTGATTCTACAATCAGTCTTATATCCGTCAGCGGCGGAAGCGTTATCTGTCTTATAAAAGACGGTAGACTTGCGCTTGACAAAGAAATGGCAACAAAAATATTGGTAGCATAAATACAAAAAGGAGAAAACAATGGAAAAACTTTTAAGTGATTTCATTATCGGAGAGCAAGGCGTCATCAAATCCGTCGCAGGCGACGGACGCATCAGACGTCGTTTGTTCGATATGGGCGTAACCCCCGGTGCAGAAGTCTATCTCAGAAAAAAAGCACCGCTCGGTGACCCGATTGAAGTGACCATTCGCGGATACGAATTGTCATTGCGTAAGACCGAAGCGGCAGCCGTAACTATGGAGGTCGAAGACAAATGAAAAGATTTGCATTAGCCGGTAACCCGAACTGCGGTAAAACGACGTTGTTCAACTCTTTGACGGGTTCAACCGCACACGTCGGCAACTGGCCGGGCGTCACGGTGGATAAGAAAGAAGGCACATACAAGAAATGTGCAGAACCTATCTCGATCGTCGACCTTCCCGGTATCTACTCACTCTCCCCGTACACTCCGGAAGAAGTGATTTCGAGAAACTACATTCTCGATGAAAAACCCGATTGCGTCATCAACATCGTTGACGCGACCAACCTTGAGCGTAACCTTTATCTCACCACTCAAATCATGGAAATCGACGTGCCGATGATCATCGCACTCAACATGATGGACACGGTTGAGAAGAACGGCGACAAAATCGACGCAAAGAGCCTTGAAGAAAAAATCGGTCTCCCCGTCGTTGAAATCTCCGCACTTCGCGAAAAAGGTCTTGACGAACTCATGCAAAGAGCGTACGAAGTTTGCCAACAGGGCAGAAAGGGTACGACCGTTCTCGAAGGCACGGCACTTACGCACCTTATCAACGATTGCAGAATCGCACTCGAAGGCAGCGGCGTAGAAAACTCTCTCTTCCATGCAGTGAAACTCGTCGAACTCGACGAAATCGAAGTCGGTCAACATCCGCAAGCGGCTCAAATGGTCGAAGAATTCAAGAAGACGTTCAAAGACGACGTTTTCGGAACGGACTTCGAAGCAATCGTTGCGGACTCTCGTTACAAATACATCTCCAAGAACTATTCTTCCGTCGTTACGAAGAAAGAAAAGAACGAAAAAGAGAAACTCAGCACTTCCGACAAGGTCGATAAGGTGTTGACGCACAAGGTTTGGGGTATTCCTATCTTCCTTGTCATCTTGTTCTTGGTGTTCCACCTTACGTTTGCAGAAGACTTCTTGTTCCTTGGCGCAGGCGGCGTGTTCGACAAAGAGGCGGCGGCGTACATCCAAAACACGCAAGGCGCGTTTGAGCAAGTTGACGTAACCAAGTCCACTTTTGACGAAACTTTGACCTATTACACAGAAGACGGCATCCGTGCAGAACTCGTTTTTGCGGACGACGGATCGCTTGAAAGTGTGGAAGCAAAAAGCTATGTTTACACGTCAACGCATCAACTCGTCTATCTTGAAGATATGACGGAAGCGGCGGCGGGAGAGACCTACTATGCAGACGAAAAAGGCAAATGGGAAGTCACAGTCGAGAAAAACGACGACGGTGAATACGAATCCGCATTCGTAAGCCTTATCGACGAATACTGCTCTGGAGTGACGGCGGCAACGTTCTTCGGATATGAAGAAAGCGTTTACGGCCCTGGCGTCATCCTTGCCAACATACTCAACACGTTCACCGAACTTCTCAGCACATGCGTCAATCAAGGGCTTGTCCTTGCAGGCGCGCCGGAGTGGTGCATCGGTCTCATCGTGGACGGCGTGCTCGGCGGTTTGTTCGCAGTGCTCGGATTCTTGCCGCAAATCCTTTTGCTCTTCCTGTTCTTCTCGATTTTGGAAGACAGCGGTTACATGGCTCGTGTAGCGTTCATTCTCGATAGAATCTTCAGAAGATTCGGTTTGTCGGGCAGAGCGTTCATGCCGATGATCATGGGCTTCGGTTGCTCCGTTCCTGCGTTCATCAACACTCGTACTCTTGCGGATGAGAACGAAAGAATCGCAACGATCAGAGTCATTCCGTTCTTCAGTTGCGGCGCAAAATTGCCTATCCTTACTGCAATCGCAGGCGGTATCGCAACCATGACAGGCATGCCCAACCCGGACGTCATCACTTACTGCATGTACATTCTAGGCGTGCTCGTCGCAATCGCGGCAGTCATCTTGATGCGTGCAACGACGATGAAGGGCGAAGTTCCGCCGTTCATTATGGAATTGCCTGCATATCATGTACCGCAACCAAAGAACCTTGCGGCTCACCTTTGGGACAAGACCAAACACTTCGTCAAGAAAGCATTCACAATCATCCTTGCTTCCACAATCTTGATTTGGTTCATCAGCCACTTCAGTTGGAACTGGCAATATCTTGAAGATGCACAAATGGACAAGAGTATTCTTGCCGGTATAGGCGGACTTATTCAGCCCTTGTTCACTCCGCTCGGATTCGGTTCTCAACTTAAAGCGTTCGGTTGGGTGTTCGCAGTCGCGGCAATCACCGGTCTTATCGCAAAAGAAAACGTCATCGCAACATTCGGTACTCTTGCAGCGTGCATCGTCGGCGGCATGATTGACGTTGAAGTCGATGGTGGTATCGGAGCGGTCAACACCATGATCGCGGCAACAGGAATCGACGTCCCGGGTTTGATTGCATTCATCGCATTCAACATGCTCACCATTCCATGCTTTGCAGCAGTTGCAACCGCAAAGGCAGAACTCCCGAGCAAGAAGTCTTATCGCATGACGTTGCTCTTCTGGGTCGGCACAAGTTACATCGTGTCAATGATGATTTATCTCATCGGTGCATGGTGGTGGACGGTGTTCATCTTCGCAGCAATCTGGGCAGCAGTCATCACGCTCATCGTGCTCGACAACAAAGGCAAGATCAACGTGAAGAAATTCTTCCAGGATCTCGGAAGCAAACTCAAAATCAAAAAGAACGCGTAAGAGTCGAAAGACAATATAATCTTGCGCAGATTTATAGACTATGAAACCGATTGAAATAATTGTAATCATAGCGGCAGTTGCCATCGTGGCGGGCGTCATCATAGCGTCAATTGTAAGAAAACTGAAGGGTAAACCTTCTCTCGGAAGCGATTGCGCAGGATGCTCGCACGCAGGACAGTGCAACGGTAAATGTTGTTCAAATCAAGGCAACGTCGACTGGACGGAACTTGTCAAGCAACGCAAAGCGGAACTCGAAGCGCAAAAAGCGCAAGACGGTGTTATGCCCGAAACAAATGCCAACGAGAAAAAGGAAAACCTTGACGGCGACAACAAGAACTGATCCCCCTTTTGTACGAAATGAATAATGATAACCCCTTTTCATTCGTACGATAAATCGAGATACGTTGTAGCGATACGACGATCTATATTCTCTCTCAAAAGTAAAGGAAGCGCGTTTGTGCTTCCTTTACTTTATCAAAAAGTGCAGACGATATAAAATCGTTTTTCAAACGTTGATTTATGGTTTTGATTATGTTAAAAATGCAATATCGCATTATTACAATCAAGGTTATTTTTTTGACTCGATAGACCTCACGAAGGACGATACTTTTGAAAATCGACAACATTTTGACCGAATTGACCGAATGAATTGACAATGAGACTTGGATACGCTAAAATGGCAAAGGAATGCGGACATGGCGGAATTGGCAGACGCGCAAGATTCAGGTTCTTGTGAGCATTTGGTTCATGCAGGTTCAAGTCCTGTTGTCCGCACCACAGCCTATAAAAACGAACCGATTTTTTTTCGGTTCGTTTTTATATTCATTGTTTTGACAAACGGACTTGCGACAATGTTACACATTGTCGGCAAACTCTGTTTGCAGCCTGCATTATGCAGATGACGCGATTGTCGCTTTGCGAAGCAATCGCTATTACGCTCGTTTCACTCGCTACAAGTCCTGTTGTCCGCACCAAACGAGACCCGGTTGAACCCCAAGTGGTTTGACTGGGACTTTTTATTTGTATGTTTTTCCGTAAAAGGTTACTTTCTTTTGAAAAAGGTGTATGAAAGCATAAAAGCCGTTGATTTTTGCGGAAAATTGATATAATATAGATATGCTCAAAAGGAGAAATAATCATGCATTACGTATATAAAACACAAGGCACTTGCGCAAGACAGATAGAATTCGACATTGACGGCAACGTCATCACGAACGTGAAATTTTTCGGCGGATGCCCGGGCAATCTCACGGCGATACCAATTTTGGTGGACGGCATGACGGTTGACGAGATCGAGAGCAAGCTCAAAGACGTGAAGTGCGGATTGAAGAACACGTCCTGCACCGGACAGCTTGCAATCGCAGTGCGCAAAGCGTACGAAGAAGAAAACAAATAATTCAAGCGTTTTTGCGGTTTTATGCGCCGATAGGAGCATCACTCTTGCGGCTTTTGCTTGCGCAAGGCAGCGTGTGGTAGCATTTACGCCTAAAAGTGTGCCGACGATTGCGCTATAAGATAAAAAGCGGCAAAACTATCCAAAAACCTATATGCGAAATTAAAAATCGAGCCAAAATCGGCTCGATTTTTCATAAAATGCGGTTTTCTGGCGAAAAACGGCGGAATTTTGCAAGCGATGTAGGGATATAGTGCGGTGTGAAAAAAGGTCTGACAAAAAGCGTAAAATGCGCCTTGCAATCTCACTATTGAAATTGAAAGTTGCGTATGATATAATTTAGGGGAATGTAAAAGGCGGTTTGAGCGGATTGTTGCGGATATGCGCTTTGATAGCGCGAGATTTTGCCACTTGGCAGCCGCAAGATATGCCGCGACACAATCGATTGCATTCAAAGGAGTTGATTGTTATGATGGACGTCGTCGGTGCGCTCATCTTCAAAGACGGAAAGTTGCTCGTATGTCAAAGGCCGAAGAACAAGGCTCGCGCGCTTTTGTGGGAGTTTGTGGGCGGAAAGGTCGAAAACGGAGAGACTAGAGAACAGGCTCTAAAAAGAGAGTGCAAGGAAGAGTTGGCCGCTGACGTCGAAGTGGGCGAGTTGTTCACGCAAGTGACGCACAAATACGCGGACGTTGAAATTTCGCTTTGGATATACCGCTCGACGCTGGAAGCAGGCTCGGCGGTCAAGAGGCTCGAACACAACGATTTGAGATGGATTGACGTTGATGATATAGACGGTTACGAGTTTTGTCCTGCAGACGTTGAAATCGTCGAGAAAATCAAACGTCACAAAGACGAATTGACAAAAGAAAGTTGAAATTCACTAAAAGAAGAATACAATAAAGTAAAAATCAAAATTTTATCGGCAACGCAGGTTGCAAAAGGGGGTAACATGTTACAGTTGAAAATAAACGGCGAACTCGTCGAAGTGAAGGAAGGAACGCGAGTTATAGATTTGCTTGCAGATGACGAAAAATGCAATTATATGGTGTGCAAGCTCGGCACGCAGGTGAAGGAGCTCAATCGCAAGCTGTCCGAGAAGGACAACGGCAAGACAATAGAGTTTCTCGGACTTGAAAATATCGAAGCAGGCAAGGCGTACGAAGCGAGTCTTCGCTACGTTTTTGCGATGGCTTTCCACAATCTCTATCCCGACGTAAAAATACGCTTTTCATACAACGCGTCGCGATCGGTGTTTTGTCAAGTGCTTACGCCCGGGTTCAATATGTCGCGCGAGACGGACGCAATCAAGGACGAAGTGGACAGAATCATCAAGCAAAATCTTTCAATCGAGCGTATCACCGTCACAACGGACGAAGCACGAGAGATCTATGCGGATATGGGCTTTGACGACAAACTGGCGATGCTCAAATATCGCCCCGAAAGCCTTGTGCATATATACAAATGCGGCGACTATTACGACTATTTGCACTCGTATATGGTGCCGTCCACGGGCTGCATTTTCAGTTATTGCATCCGCCCGTACAGTCCGGGCATCATCATTCAGTACCCGAGATACGAACTTGGCGCGCAAATTCCCGAATTCGTGGAAGAAAGCATGTATGGCAGGACTTTGCAACGTGCGTATCTTTGGGCTAAAAAGACCAAGACGCAGACGGTTGCCGAAATCAACAAGAGAGTGGAAGACGGCAAAGAACTCGATTTCGTGCAGATGTGCGAAGCAAAACACAATCGTATGCTTGCAGAACTCGGAGAAGAGATTGCGCGCGATATAGAGAATATCAGACTTATCTGCATTGCAGGTCCGTCTTCTAGCGGAAAGACTACGTTCTGCAATCGCGTGCGCATAGAACTGTTGTCACGCGGCATAAATCCCGTGATGATTTCTATGGACGACTATTATCTCGAACGCGCCAAAATTTGCGAAATTCAGGGCAAATCGGCGGACGAAGTCGACCTTGAACATATAAATTGCCTTGATATAGAGCAGTTCAACAAAGACCTTTTCGACCTTATCAACGGCGAAGAAGTCACTTTGCCGAAATTCAACTTCATGATAGGCAAAAGAGAAGTGGGCAGAACGATAAAAGTGGACGAGAACAGTCCCATCATCATAGAAGGAATACACGCTCTCAACGAAAAACTCACGGCGTCCATACCGAAGCACCAAAAATACAAAATCTACATCGCGCCGCAGTTGCCCGTCAACATCGACGACCACTCTCCGCTCAACACGACGGATTTGAGACTTATCCGCCGTATCGTGCGTGATATGAAATTCCGCAACTATCCTGCGGCAAACACGATTGATATGTGGCAATCCGTGCGTAGCGGTGAATTCAAGTGGATATATCCAAACCAAGAAGGCGCAAACTTCGTGTTCAACTCCGCGCTCCCGTACGAGTTGTGCGTGTTGAGAAATCAGGCGTTGCCTGCGCTTATGGAAATCAAATACACCGATCCGCAATTCCTTGTGGCAAACAGACTTATCAAGTATCTGAAATACTTCAAGCCGATCGAAGACGAGAGCATAATACCTTGCAACTCGCTCATTCACGAGTTTATAGGCGGAAGTTGTTTCGACGTTTGATAGGAGTTTTGTAAGATAGTCAGGCAAGCAAATCCGCATGCAGCGGCTCGTTTGTACGAGCGTTCGATTTGCGGATAAATTGAAACAAAGCGGGTTTTATCCGTGCGTTTAGTATTGATAAAACCCGTGTAATGTAAATTATATGAAAAATTTTGTTTTGAAAGGCAACGTCCTGTATTCAAAATCCAAAGACGAAATAGCGTCCTTTGAAAACGCTTACGTCGTGTGTAGCGGCGGCGTTTGCAAGGGCGTTTTCGACGTTGTGCCGAGCGAGTTTGAACACTTTGAAATCGTCGATTTAGGGGACAAACTCATAATCCCCGGACTTTGCGATTTGCACATTCATGCGTCGCAATATGCTTTCCGCGGACTTGGCATGGACCTTGAACTTATGGACTGGCTCGCCGTCAACGCGTTCCCCGAAGAAGGCAAATTTTCGGATGCGGAATACGCAAACAAGGCATACGCAATCTTTGCCAATGCGCTTAAAAAGAGTGCCACGACGAGAGCGTGCGTGTTTGCGACAAAGCACGAAGACGCAACGTTTTCGCTTATGTCCGCACTCGAAGATACGGGGCTCGTAACAAAAGTCGGCAAGGTCAATATGGATGAAGGCGCACCCGAAAATCTCGTTGACGAAAGTGCAGAGCAGTCTGTAACCGAAACGAGAAATCTCATCGAGAAATCAAAAACTTTTAAGCGCACGGGGTATATTCTCTCGCCGAGATTTATCCCTTGCTGTTCGGACGAAACGTTGAAAGGACTTGAAAAATTGCAAGAAGAGTTCGACTTGCCCGTTCAGTCGCACCTTTCGGAAAACTACGGAGAAATCGAGTGGGTGCTTGAAAACAGAGACGTCGATTTCTACGGACAGGGCTATGACAAATTCGGTCTTTTCGGAAAGTCGAAAATCGGAAAGAGAGTGCCGACGATTATGGCGCACTGCGTTCATTCCGGTGAAAAAGAAATTGCGCTTATGAAAGAAAACGGCGTGTTCGTTGCGCATTGCCCTGCGTCCAACGACAATCTTTGCTCGGGAGTTGCGCCGATAAGCGAATATCTCGAAAAAGGTTTGAAAGTCGGGTTAGGAAGCGACGTTGCGGGCGGACAAACGGAGTCGATATTCAGAGCAATGGTAGATGCTATTCAGGCGTCAAAACTCAGATGGAGACTGTACGACAAAAACGTGAAACCGCTCACTTTTGCAAACGCATTTTATCTTGCCACTAAATGCGGCGGTGAATTTTTCGGAAAGGTCGGAAGTTTTGAAAACGGATACGAGTTCGATGCGGTAGTGCTTGACGATTCTGCGCTTTTGCATCCGCAACCGCTCGATTTGCTTCAAAGGCTTGAGAGATTTGCCTATCTTTCGGGCGATGTTTGCGGCGGTGTGGTCGCAAAATTTGTGCAAGGCGAATGCATATCGCTGTAAATGCAAACAAAATCTTCCAATCAAAGCGTAGTAGGGTTTGCATAAGGCATGCAAACGTGATAGAATGATTGACGCTCGGCAAGACGAGATTTTGCCGAGTTTCATATTGAAAATTGCAAGGTGAAACGATGTACAAGATAGCAAGAGTCGGATTGCATCATTTTGAAGAACCGTGTTTGTCGGGTGAAAGGGGTAGCGGAACTATCTTTTTTTCGGGGTGCAATTTGCGGTGCTTGTTTTGCCAAAACTATGAGATTTCGCACGGCGGGAAGGGACTTGAAGTGAGCGAGAGCGAGCTTGTTGATTGCATGCTCTATCTTCAAGATATAGGCGCGCACAACATCAATCTTGTCACGCCGTCAAATTATACGAATTTGCTTCAATCGACGCTTGAAAAGGCAAAACCGATAGTTAAACTGCCGATTGTGTGGAATAGCAGCGGATACGAAACGGTTGCTAATCTAAAAAAAATGGATGGACTCGTTGATGTGTATCTGCCTGATTTTAAGTATAGCGACGACGATTTGGCGTGGGAGTATTCGCATGCGAAAGGATATAGGGAAGTGGCTCTCGCCGCGCTTGAAGAGATGCGCCGCCAACAGCCAAATGACGTGTTTGACAATGACGGAATGATGCAAAAAGGCGTCATCGTCAGACATCTTGTTTTGCCCGGGCAAATCGAAAACACCGTGGATGCGCTACGCGACATCGCTAGCGTGGACAAGAGCCTTTACGTCAGCCTTATGGGACAGTATTTCCCGACCGACAACGTAAAAAATCATCCGACGCTTTCAAGAAGACTTACGACAAGAGAATACGACGAAGCGATAGATTCGTTTTTTTCGGCGGGGTTGCACAACGGTTTTTCGCAAGACCTTGACAGTGCGACGGAAGAATACGTCCCCGATTTTGACTTGCAGGAAGTAAGGAATATTATAAATAAATATAAACTAAATTAAACAATATATAGTGGTTTTTGCGTGAAACATACACAAATGCAACACGCATCGTGTGATAAAAAAAACTTTGAAAAAGTTGTCGAAAATCGGTTGCGCAAATCGGTCCTTTGTGCTAACATACTGTCAAATGTAAATCTTGGAGCAAACGATATGACTCAAAGCATTGTCAAACTCAAGAAAACCATTTTTGCAGCGCAAGGCGTTGCGGGGGTTGCGTTTTCTTTTGATGAGTGCCGTATCAGCCCCATTGATACAATAATTGCCTAATGAAGAAGTCCCGACGGACTTCTTTTTTTTGTGCCAAACGGCACGGGGCAGAGCAAAGACAAAACAAAATTTATATACAGGAGAACGACAATGTCAAAAAATCAACTCGTTTATGACGTCAATGACAGACCGCCTTTCGGCAAATTGATTGTGTTTGCTTTCCAACAAGTGCTCGCAATCATGGCAGCGACAATCGCTGTGCCGACAATCATCGGTCTTCCCACGCAGATTCCCGCAGCAATCTTGGGTGCAGGTATCGGCACGATTGTATACCTTCTTTTCACAAAATTCAAAAGCCCGGTCATCATATCGAGTTCGTTTGCGTTTTTGAGTTCGCTCTCAACGGCGTTGGCATTCGGATATTGCGGAATCATTCTCGGCGGTATCCTTGCAGGTCTCGTTTACGTGATTTTGGCAATAATCATCAAGCTTGCAGGCAGCAAATGGGTGTCTAAACTCATGCCCCCGGTCATCATCGGACCCACCGTCGCAATCATCGGTCTCTCGCTTGCAGGCAACGCAATGGGTGACATCGTCACGGCAAGCGGCGCAACCATTAACAGGGGTTACAACCTTGTCGCACTCTTCTGCGGTCTTGTGACGCTCATCACTATCTGCATTTGCTCCACTCAAAAGAAATTCAAGATGGGACGCCTCATTCCGTTCATCATCGGTATCGGTGCAGGCTACATTGTGGCTTCCTTCTTCTCGATTTTCGGATACTGCTTCAACGTCGAATATCTCAAGATAGTCAACTGGCAACCACTTGTCAACAACTTTGCACCGCTCGGCGACGCAGCAGCAAGCGCAGGCGACAAAGTTCAGGCATTCCTTACGTATCCCGACTTCGCTCTCATCGAAGCAATCAAAGAACTCGTCACGGGCAACGTCAGCCAGGCTGTTCAGACGGCAACGGGCGGCATCTCCACAACGCTCACTTGGGCGGGCGTCGGTGAAGTTGTGCTTGCATTCGTGCCTGTCGCACTCGTCGTCTTTGCAGAACACATCGCAGACCATAAGAACCTCAGCTCTATCATCGGCAAAGACCTTGTCGAAGGCGAACCGGGACTTAGCCGTACACTCCTTGGCGACGGCGTAGGCTCAATCGCCGGTACTGTGTTCGGTATCTGCCCCAACACCACTTACGGTGAATCGGTCGGTTGCGTGGCAATCACCAAAAACGCGTCCGTGTCCACAATCTTCACGGCGGCAATCATGTGCATCGTCTTGTCCTTCATCAGCCCTGTCATGGCACTTTTGCAAACCATTCCGGCTTGCGTAATGGGCGGCGTGTGCCTTACGCTCTACGGCTTCATCGCAGTCAGCGGTCTCAAAATGTTCAAGGACATCGACCTTGGCGACAACAAGAATCTCTTCACGGTCTCCACGATACTCATCGCAGGTATCGGCGGCCTTGCAATCAAGATCCCGTATCACCTTACCGACAACGGTACTGTTGACAAGACCATCACCATCACTTCCATTGCAACCGCACTCATCCTTGGCATAGTCGTTCACGCAATCATCAGCGCAATCGAGAAAAAGCAGGGCGGCGACGGCAACGAAGAAGAAGTGAAAGAAGAGCCGCAAAGCCTTATCGCAGGCGCGGTCGCTCCCAAAGCGAAATTCGACGTCGGCGTTGACGAAGTCAAAGAAGTCGAACAAGAAGAAAAAGAAGAAGCAGTGCTCGAACAATTCCGCAAGGAAGAAAACGAAGCACAAAACGATATAAACGAATAAGTAAAAAGGAGTCAATCATGACGCAATACGAAAACGTACACATTCTCGATCATCCGCTCATCCGTCACAAAGTGGCAATCATCAGAGATAAAAACACTTCCACCAAACAATTCAGAGAAGTCATCAGCGAGATCGCAACGCTCATGGCGTACGAAGCGTTCAAGGAAGTTCCCACTCAACAAATCACTGTGGAAACTCCGCTAGAAACAGTCGAACAAACCGTCGTCAAAGAAAACTCGATTGCAATCGTTCCCATTCTCCGTGCAGGACTTGGCATGGTGGACGGTATACTCACGCTTTTCCCCGCTGCAAAAGTCGGACATATCGGCATGTACCGCAACGAAGAAACCCTTGAACCGCAAGAGTACTATTGCAAACTTCCGCAAGGCATCGAAGACAAAGTCGTTATGCTCGTCGATCCGATGCTTGCAACCGGCGGTAGCGCAATCGACGCAATCACGCTTCTCAAAAAACGCGGATGCAAACACATCAAATTCCTTGCCATAATCGGCGCACCCGAAGGAGTCGAAAAAGTTCACGCCGCTCACCCCGACGTTGAAGTTTACGTCTCCACGCTTGACCGCCAACTCAACGAGAACGGCTACATTTTGCCGGGGTTGGGGGATGCGGGTGATCGTATCTTCGGCACAAAATAATGCGCTAAATAGCGATTGACTTTGTCAAAGCCCCTTGCCCAACAACTCACGTACGCATAGTACGTTAGGGTTGCTGTTCAAGGGGCTTTTTCGCGTCACTCATCTATTTAGCGCATTATTTTATAATTAATAATTAATAATTTTGGGTGGGACACCCACACCCGAAACAAAAACTTATTCGGAGCGTACTTATAAACGGACTGTGCAACTTCGAAGACGGAAGACGAGCCGCAACGGCGGCGAGCAAATAAGCGCCGAGCTTAC
>ULUT01043782.1_pt1 | contig 165311 bp, 134 predicted proteins | sample 1958691 | NCBI WGS metagenome assembly ULUT01 (sample SAMEA4835766, study PRJEB28245) | human gut metagenome | biome: gut microbiome; material: fecal sample | place: Denmark | collected 2008 | reverse complement strand
CCACATCCCGGACATGGCAGGCTGGTGATCCTTTTAAATGTACAGGAAAAAAAGTCTGCATGTTCAGGATAAATCCTTCTGACAAACCAATACCCTGCTGCTATGCAGGGCACAGCAAGCAGGGCTTCTGTTTTAAACAATAAAGTATCCAGTCTGAATTTTTTAGTATTCATTAAGAGTATCTACCAGAGTAGTGAATGCATCAGTAGAGCCGGCAACAAGTAAAACAACAAGGAAAAGCAACAGACCAACACCTCCGGTGATGATACCGGCAATTGCCATACCCTTCCCCTCATATTTCTGTGTCAGGGTAATGATACCAAGAACAATGCCTGCAATGCCAAGAACTAATGCAAGCCATACAAAACAACAGCACAGAATGGAAAGGATTCCACAGATCAGGGAAGCAATGGCAAAACCGATATTACCGTTTCCTTCTTTGACTGCCGTCTGTGCAGGTACCGGATCACCAGCTGCACGTTCATAATTGATATGAATCTCTTCCTGCGGTTTATATGTACCTGTTGTATCCTGGGATGAAAATGCACCGCCGCTTACCACTTCACCTTCTGCCTTCGCAAATGTGGATGTTTCTGCAGAAGGCTGCTCTGTTTCAGCGCCCCATGCTGCAGAAGGATCCTGTACCGGTGTCTGTACAGCATCTTCAGAAAAAGATGTTTCCTGAACGGGTGCTTCTTCTTTCTTCTCATCCAGTCTCTCTCCACAGTTACTGCAGAAACGGAAGGTGGACGGATTCTGGCTTCCACAATGGGAGCATGTAATCAGATCATTATTTTCGCTCATAATATCCTCTTTCCTATACCTGTATCACAGGCTTATTATCTGTTTTTATTGTAAGCTATCTTTTGTAAATTGTCTATTCTTTCTATAGTCTATTTTCTCAAAAAATGGTATAATATACAAAATCAGAAGGAGAAATTTGTATGGAGAAAGACAAGCGGCCCCTTAACCAGTATTTAAAAGAACTTCGCAAGTCCTGTGGTTATTCTCAGGAATTTGTTGCCTCACATCTTAACATTACACGGCAGACTTATTCTCATTATGAAACCGGCCGTATTTCCCCTCCGGTCAATTCGCTTTATAACCTTGCAAGGCTTTATGGTGTTCCGGCCGAAGAATTTCTGGAGCTGGCTGTCACCTACAATATCAGTATGGATTTTGCCACACAGCCTCCGGTTTCCGACAGTGCTGTTTCCGAAGATCTTTCAGGCTTTCTTGATTATATCAATGCACCGGAAAATATCAGGAAATTCAAACCCCTTGACCGTAAGGAACGGATGATCCTGTACTATTACCAACAGCTTGATGCAAGAGACCAGCAGGATATCCTCTCCTTTATGAAAGTGAAATGTCAGAACCGCAGCCATGACCGGAAGCGTTAATATACTTATAATGCCTTGACACGTTTCCTGTCATTTTTGTCTGCATAGACCTGCACGCCTTCCATTCCCTGTACAAACTTGGAAAACTGGCTGTAGCCGAAGTCCTTTACATTAAAGTGGCTGTATCTGCCATGGACACGGTTACTGAGTTCATTGATCCCAATCCCTTTACTTCCCGCCTTATGGATGATCTCCATCACATAGGTTCTGATCTCCTCTTTGGACTGTTCATTTTCCTTCAGCGAAATCGTAATCACATTATCCCTTTTATCAAGCAGAAACAGACCGGATTCCTGCAAAAATCTGGAAAGCAGACTGTAACCGTAATTTCTGACATCGAAATCCGGGTACATATTGACCAGACGGTTTCCCACTGATGCCAGTTCCACATTCTTTCCTTTATTTTCATTCTCAGTAATAATATTGGTGATCGCATTGTAGATCACTTCACGGCTGACAGTATTATCCTGCTGTTTTTTCTCTTCACTGTCTTCCTGATTTCCAAGATTTTCAAGGTTCACAAACCTTGTACAGGCCACACGGAAGGATCTAGGGGTCTTCTCTTCTCCCATGCCAATAACTTCCATGCCGGATTCTCTGAGTCTGCTTGCCAGCCTGGTAAAGTCACTGTCACTTGACACAATACAGAAGCCCTCTACATTTCCTGTATAGAGAATGTCCATGGCATCAATGATCAGCGTGGAATCGGTGGCATTTTTTCCTACCGTATTGCTGAACTGCTGTACCGGGATCACGGAATTTTCCAGAAGCTGGTTCTTCCATTTGGAAGCCTGCGTACTTGTCCAATCCCCGTAAATCCTTTTATAGGTTGTAATCCCATAGGTAGAAAGCTCCTCCAGGATCACACTAATATATTTTGCTGAAATGTTATCTGCATCGATCAGCAGCGCAAATCGTTTATTCTCCATAAGCCCTCTCCTTATGCTCTGGAAAGTTCCGCTGTATAGCTTCTGCCTTCCTTTACCTGATAAGTATCGCGGAATGAGCCCATATTCAGTCCAAGCTCAATATAATTGGTAGAAGAATTGAACAGGATCGGCGCTCCTTTTTCTACAAAGCCAAAAGATTTTTCATACAGAACATCCTGCTCAAAGTAAGTTTCTCCATCCTTCTTCAGGATGACATGCACCATATCTCCCTGGGCATAGCCTGCTTTTGCGAAATCTGAGCTCTTAATATTAAAGGCAATGCTTCCAAAGGGATCACTGACACTCCCCACGATTGCTTTGATATCGCTGCCATCTACCTGTGCCTCGATCACATCTCTGTCAAAGCGTACAATCTCTTCTACCGGATAAGCTGGTCCGACACCTTCAAAGCTGATCTTCCCGGAAGCCAGCTTTGCCGCCGTATACGCAAACAGATCTCTTCCATGGAATACGCTGACTGCTTCTGTTCCATGATAACGGTTTACAGTTTCATCGATCTCACGGACTTCATCAATACCAACTTCATAATAAAGGTGAGTCAGGGTACCGTTATCCGGTGTAACAATATAATTTCCATCATGGAGCTTTGCCACACAGGCACGTCTGTCAGTTCCGACACCGGGATCCACTACTGATACAAATACGGTTCCCTTCGGCCAGAAAGGCTCCACATAGATAATCTCCCTGGACGCTGCCAGAATATTATAAGCTTCAATCTCATGTGTGATATCAATGCATTCCAGTTCCGGATCGACCTGCTTGCATACGCCTACCATGGAAGCAACTGCTCCCCAGGAAAGTCCAAAATCTGTCTGCCAAACAATACAAGGTTTCATTTTATTTTCCTTTCTTTTACCATGGCTTCCACATCTTATATTCGGGTGGTGCCACAATTCTGCCAATTATAATTGCAAGTATTCCGGCTGCTGTCAGAAGATAGCAGACCTTCATAATTTTATCCTGTTTTGTTTCCTCATGCTCTGAATAATAGGTTCTCTTTTTTCCTTTTCCAAATCCTCTCAGATCCATGGCATTAGCAATATTTCCGATTCTGTCAAAAGAAGAAATAATAAGAGGCATCAGAATCAGTATATTCTGTTTCAATCTGGCGAAAAAGCCGACTTTTTTACTGTCAAGCTCCATTCCTCTTGCCTGCATGGAGATCTTGATATTTTCAAAATCCCTGGCAATATCCGGAATATACCGGAAAGCCAGTGACACTACGGTACATACCTTATAGGGCACCTTGATGGAATACAGTCCGGCTGCCATCTCACTTGGTGTAATACACTGGATAAAGCACAGTGAGATCAGGAAGGTGGACATAAACTTCATAAAACGTACAAACAGGGCAAACAACGTTTCCGATGAAATAAAGTAATGCTTTGACAGTACCAGAAGAACCGTACAGCCACCTGTCAGATCCGCTCCGTAATTTGGATTGGTCAGCCAGATCAGGAACAGGTTAAACAGGTTCGTAAGCAGCATGAATATCGTAAGTCCCCGTATCAGTGGCCAGTTTGGCTTCACGGATATCATTCCGATAACACCCAGTACCGATACTGCAAGAAGCACCCTAAGATCCCAGCTTACGATCAGAAGTAATATCAGAAGCAGAAAAAATCTGACCTTTGTAGTTCCGCTCAATTTATCAAGGAAAGTCTTTCCGGGAATAATTTTAATGAACAGTCGTTTTGTCAGTCCCATGTGCCCTCTCCTCTCTTTCAATTTCGATAAAATGTCTGATATAGCTTTCTGGATCAATCCCTGCCTGTTTTGCAAGAAGTACCAGTGACGTCTGCTTTAAATTGGCCTGCTCAATTAAACCTTCATTGGAAAGTACTGTAAATACAGGTGCATCAGCAATACATTTTCCATCTGCAAAAACAATGGCTCTGTCCGTATACTCGATAGCAAGGTGCATATCATGGGTAATAAACAGGATCGTAATATGATACTCTCTGTTCAGTGTTTCCAGAAATCCCATAATCTCGGAATATCTCTGATAATCCTGGCCTGCAGTAGGCTCATCCAAAATGATGACTTCCGGCTCCAGTGCCAGAATGGAAGCAATCGTCACACGTTTTCTCTGTCCGTAGCTGAGTACACTCACAGGCCAGTTGCGCATGCTGTACAGGTCACACATTTTGAGTGTCTTTTCCACCCTCCTGTCGATCTCTTCCCTGGAAAAATCATTGAGTATAAGAGCCAGTTCTACTTCATCCCGGATCATATCCTTTACCAGCATCTGGTTTGGATTCTGCATGACGTATCCGATCTTTCTGCCGATTTCCTTAATAGTAAGCGGCAGATAATTCACTCCCTGGACCATGATGCTGCCAGATACAGGCCGGATGATCCCACATAAAAGCTTTGCCATCGTAGACTTTCCAGCACCGTTCTTTCCGATAATGGCAATCTTCTCTCCTCTGCATACCGTAAAGGAAACATCAGAAAGCACTTGTCTTTCCTCATATGCAAAATCAACATGCTCTGCCTTCAGAAGCTCTTCTCCCTTTTCTGCCGGAACATAGGGTCTTGCCGTCTTCATCTCCTGCTGTATCTTTTCTTTATATCTGTCTATGGCAAGTTCGTTGATATTATCCAGATGCTCATCTTTTCCAAACCGAATCCCCGCATGCTTCAGTGCTGCTATATACAGGGGTTCCCGGATACCATTCTTTTTAAGCACATCACTGCGGAGCAGCTCATCCGGAGTGGTATCCATCTGTATTGTTCCTTCATTTACCAGAATGATCCTGTCAATATGACGGTAAAGAACATCCTCCAGCCTGTGCTCAATAATAATGACAGTTGCATTTTCCTTTTTATGGATCTGGTCAATCAGATCTACCGTTGTCATACCCATGGCAGGATCCAGTGCCGCAAGCGGTTCATCAAACAGAAGGATCTCTGCATGGTCATGCAGGATACCTGCAAGTGCCACCTTCTGCTTCTGACCACCCGAAAGATTAAACGGGGGTTCCATCAGATAATCCTCCATGCCGACAGTTTTTGCCGCTTCCAGTACCATGGGAAGCATATCTTTCCTTGGAACCTCATCATTCTCCAGGGAAAAAGCAATATCCTCTCCTACAGAAAGACCTACAAACTGTGCATCGGAATCCTGCTGGACCGTACCTACATGCTTGCTTAGCTGGAATATACTGGATTCTTTCGTCTCTATGCCAGCTACCTTACAGGATCCTGAGATCTCCCCTTCATAAGAAAAGGGAATCAGTCCGTTAATGCAGTTGGCAAGGGTAGACTTTCCGCTTCCGCTTGGTCCAAGGATCAACACCTTCTCTCCCTGATAAATAGTCAGATTCACATCATGCAGGGTCTGTTCTGTCTGTGACTGATAACGAAAGCCGAAATCATGAAATTCAATAATCGGAAGTGCCATTTTTCTCTCTCATTCAAAAAGTTTGTTTGTACTGTATAACCTAAGGAAAGCAGGATACCAGATTCTTACAGGATCTCTGATATCCCGCCTTCTTCAGTAAAAGCTTTGACATTAGCTGCCAGCATTAGTCTTCTTTCTTCAGGTTTGTCTTGCTTGCATTTCTTTTTGCAAGAAGGAACAGGAAAGGAATACCGATCACGATCAGTACGACACCATTTGATACGATAGCAGATGCTGCCTGCAACCATGTGATGGCCAGCTCCTGGGAATAGAAAAGGCTTGTCAGAAGTGGTGTTACCAGACCGAATGCAACAATATTACCTACAATACAGGTGATTACATAAATAATAGCATGCTTTACTGTAAAGATTCCTTCTGAAATCTTGGCACCATATAAGGGGAGCAGTCCCACAAACAGACCAAGAACAAGGTTTCCAAATGACCAGTCAAACCAGAAGCCCCAGCCACCGATCAGATCGGCGATCACGTTACCGATACCTGCTGTCAGTGCTGCCGGAACAGGTCCGAACAGAGCAGCTACAACAACTACAACTACCATAGCAGATGTCAGGGAAGTATTAGAAAAGATCTTGATTCCTCCAAATACCATCAGTACACCAAACAGCGCTGCTCCGATCGCCACACCTACAATTGTCTTGGTATTCCAAACACCAAGGAACTGTTTCCATTTGCTCTCTTTCATATCTCTTTCCTCCTAAGAAATGTTTCTGTAAGTTTTTCTATAAGAAAGGGCTTTGAGGCATTCTCAAAACCCTTTCAAAAAGTACTGTCTTATTAGAACTTGCCAGCGTCAGCTGCTTCCTGAACAGCAACAGCTACAGCTACGGTTGCACCAACCATCGGGTTGTTGCCCATACCGATCAGACCCATCATTTCAACGTGTGCCGGAACGGATGAAGAACCTGCGAACTGTGCATCGGAATGCATACGTCCTAATGTATCTGTGAAGCCATAGGATGCAGGACCTGCAGCCATGTTATCAGGATGAAGTGTACGTCCTGTACCACCACCGGATGCTACAGAGAAGTACTTCTTTCCTGCTTCAATTCTTTCCTTCTTGTAAGTACCTGCAACAGGATGCTGGAATCTTGTAGGGTTGGTAGAGTTACCGGTAATGGATACGTCTACGTTCTCCTTCCACATGATAGCAACACCTTCCGGAACGGAGTTTGCACCATAGCAGTTAACCTTTGCACGAAGTCCCTCGGAGTATGCCTTGCGATATACTTCCTTAACAGTGTTTGTGTAAGGATCATATTCTGTTTCTACAAATGTAAATCCATTGATTCTGGAAATGATCTTTGCAGCATCCTTTCCAAGACCGTTCAGGATAACACGAAGAGGTTTCTGACGAACCTTGTTTGCCTTCTCAGCGATACCGATCGCACCTTCTGCTGCTGCGAATGACTCATGTCCTGCAAGGAAAGCGAAGCAGTCAGTATCCTCTTCCAGAAGCATCTTACCAAGGTTACCATGTCCAAGACCAACCTTACGGGTATCAGCTACAGATCCGGGAATACAGAAAGCCTGAAGTCCTTCACCGATTGCTGCTGCAGCTTCAGAAGCCTTTCTGCAGTTCTTCTTGATTGCGATTGCTGCACCTACTGTGTATGCCCAGCATGCGTTCTCAAAGCAGATAGGCTGGATCTTCTTAACCTGGTCATATACGTTAAGTCCAGCGTCCTTTGTGATCTTCTCAGCCTCTTCAATAGAAGAAATGCCGTAAGAGTTTAATACAGAAGTGATTTTATCAATTCTTCTTTCATATGATTCAAATAAAGCCATTTTCTCATTCCTCCTATGAATTATTCTTTTCTGGGATCGATAATCTTAACAGCGTCATCAACACGTCCGTACTGTCCGCAGGATTTCTCATAAGCGGTAGTCGGATCGTCACCCTTCTTGATGAAGTCTGTCATCTTACCAAGATTAACGAACTTGTAACCAATGATCTCATTATCCGCATCAAGGGCGATTCCGGTTACATAACCTTCTGCCATTTCCAGATAACGGGGACCTTTCTTCAGAGTGCCATACATAGTACCAACCTGGCTTCTCAGTCCCTTACCAAGGTCTTCAAGACCAGCTCCGATCGGAAGTCCTTCTTCAGAGAATGCACTCTGGGAACGACCGTAAACGATCTGTAAGAATAATTCTCTCATAGCGGTGTTGATCGCATCGCATACGAGGTCAGTGTTTAAAGCTTCCATAACGGTTAATCCGGGAAGGATTTCTGCAGCCATAGCTGCGGAGTGTGTCATACCTGAGCATCCGATCGTCTCAACCAGTGCTTCCTGGATAATGCCTTCCTTAACGTTCAGTGTCAGCTTGCAGGCACCCTGCTGAGGTGCACACCAGCCTACACCATGTGTCAAACCGGAAATGTCTTCCACTTTTTTAGCCTGTACCCATTTTGCTTCTTCGGGAATTGGCGCACAGCCATGATGAACGCCCTGTGCTACTGTACACATTTCTTCAACTTCTTTTGAATAAATCATGTGAAAACTCCTTTCAACATATAGATGTATTTTTCTAACAAAACACCCACTATTTGTGAATATTTTGTCATAATCACAACTCATATTTTCTCATAAGTCTGATAAAAAATCCAGTACTTTTGATAATTTTTTATCTCCTGGCAACAATTTCTCCGGTCTTTTTGAAAATGCTGTGCGCGGGAACGCAGCCCCTTACCATGGAGGTCGGATATACGCTGCTTTCTCTTCCGATCACGGTACCGGGATTCAGTACACTGTTGCAGCCAACCTCTACATGATCCCCCAGCATGGCGCCAAATTTCTTCAGTCCTGTCTCCACTCTTTCCTCCTGGTTTTTCACAACAACCAGTGTCTTGTCACTCTTGACATTGGAGGTAATGGAGCCGGCTCCCATATGTGCCTTAAATCCAAGGATACTATCCCCTACATAGTTATAATGCGGTACCTGTACCTTGTTAAACAGGATGACATTTTTAAGCTCTGTGGAATTTCCCACTACAGCACCCTTTCCAACAATGGCATTTCCTCTGATAAAGGCACAATGTCTTACTTCTGCATCCTCATCAATAATAGCAGGTCCGTTAATACACGCTGTAGGTGCGATGGTAGCACTGTCTGCCACCCATACATGCTCTTTGATCTCCGTATAGGTATCCTTTGGAAGCTTTGCTCCAAGCTCCAGGATAAACGCACTGATCTTCGGCAGAAGCTCCCATGGATACTCTGCTGTCTGAAGCAGCTCTGCTGCGATTGTTTCATTCAGGTCATAAAGATTACTGATTTTAAATTCTTCCATTTATTTTCCTTTCTGTGCACTTCCCTTTGATGAATAATTTCTGGCCACCTCCTGATACCGTCTTGTCAGGGATGACTGGTTATTCAGCTGTTTCACCACATTTGTCCTTCTGCGGACAAAATCATCAAGCTTTTTCATGTACTCTTCTTCTGTTATAGTACCTTCTGCCACCATAGTCAAACCTTTTTCCCAGCTTGCGGTAAGAGCCGGGTCAAGGAGCGGTCTTATGGAGTTGCCAACCACCTCGTAGATCATTTCTCCCATCAGGGTTGGGGTGATGATCTGAGTCTTCTTGTTCAGGGACAGATAATTAATATTAAACAGCTTTTTCAGGATCTCGGCTCTTGTGGCAGAGGTTCCGATCCCGCTTCCCTTGATCTGGGAACGCAGCTCTTCATCCTCGATAAACTGGCCTGCATTTTCCATGGTCAGGATCATGCTTCCTGAATTATAGCGCTTGGGAGGAGAGGTTTCCCCTTCCTTGACTTCCAGTGTTCCCGCCGGCAGATGATCTCCCTTTTTCAGGTCATGAAGTGCTTTCAGGAATCCGATATCAAAATCCTCATTCTCCTGTTCGCCGTTTTCCTGTTTATCCTCTTCCTCATTCTCAGCCTGCTTCTTCTTTGCATTAAAAAAAGAAGCTCTGGCAGCTTTCAGATAGCCTTCCTCTTCCAGCACCTTGAAGCTGGCAAAGAACTGTTCTCCCTTCAGGTTCAGTGTCAGGGATACCTTCCGGTAAATGGCCGGCGGATAAAAAATGCTTAAGAAACGCCTTACTATGATCTCATATACCTTCTGCGCTGTAGGATTCAGGGAACGGAGTGCGGAAAGTCCCTGACCGGTAGGGATAATGGCATAGTGATCGGTGATCTGCTTGTCATTCACATAACGGCTCTTTGCAATCCCTGCAATTTTGTTTGAAGAAAGGACTTCCGCAGCAAGCTGGCTGCAGACCTCATAATTCTGGATCCCACGGATATTTTTATGGATTTCCTTAGCTACCGCACTGGAAAGCACTCTTGCGTCCGTTCTCGGATAGGTCGTCATCTTCTTTTCATAAAGCTCCTGGGCGATCCGCAGTGTTTCATCCGGACTGATCTTGAAAAACTTGGAGCAGTCATTCTGCAGTTCCGCGAGGTTATAAAGAAGCGGTGGATTCTTGGTTTCTTTTTTCTTTTCTACCGCATCCACTGTCATATCTTCTGTCGGCTCTTCTGTCAGGAAGCAGATCAGCTCCCTGGCATCCTTCTCTTCCTTGAAACCATTTTCTTTATAAAGGAGAGGCGAATTAAAATAACGGCTCTTTTCCGTTGCCTTCCAGTCACAGACGAGGCTTCTTCCCTGGATTTCCATATCCATCACCACACGGTAAAATGGTGTTTTCACAAAATCCCGGATCTCACGTTCTCTCTTCACTACCATTCCAAGGACACAGGTCATAACACGCCCTACGGAAACCACTGCCCGGTCAGCTTTCAGGAACCCTTTGATCCCGTTTCCATATTTCAGTGTCAGTGCCCTGGAAAAGTTGATACCCATAAGGTAATCTTCCTTGGCACGCAGATAAGCTGCCGCTCCGAGTGCATCATAAGCTGACAGATCCCTGGCTTCCCGGATGCCACGCTTTATCTCTTCCTCTGTCTGGGAATCGATCCACACACGCTTCCGGATTTTCCCCGTCACATGGGCTTCCTGTTCCACAAGTCTGTATATGTATTCTCCCTCACGTCCGGAGTCCGTGCAGACATAAATAGTATCGACATCTGCCCGGTTCAGAAGTCCGCTTACGATCTGAAACTGCTTCTTTACACTATCTATGACCTCATATTTAAACCGATCCGGGATAAAAGGAATCGTATCAAAAGACCACCTTTTATATTTTTCATCATATACTTCCGGATAACTCATGGTAACCAGATGTCCCACACACCAGGTAACGATTGCCTGGTCAGATTCCATATAGCCATCCCGGTTACTGGTATTTAATTGCAGCACTCTTGCAAATTCCCTCGCCACACTGGGCTTCTCCGCAATAAACAAATTTTTCCCCATTATATTTCATCCAGCGTCAGTAAACGCAAATATTCCTTCTGTTTTGATTCTCTGTTCAATGCATCCTCAAAATCCGTCACTGAAAACAGATATACATAATCGGCTGAGAGCTGTGCCTTCTTTGCACAGAACATCAGCCATTCATAATCATCATATCTGAAAACTTCATTTTCATAATTGCACAGTCCGATCAGTGTCTTTCCTTCGCCCTTTGCGATCAGATCAATATTCCCAAACTTGCCGACCCATTCTCCAAATTCTTCTGCCCTGAAAGGAAGTTTCCCATTTTCTGACCACATCTGCAGACTCTGCATACAGATCTTTTTGAAATAATCTGCAATGTAAGTTCTCAGCCCTGGTGCAATATATCTCTCATAAAACATATCTGCCGGAAGTCTCTGCAGGCCGCTTGCATTCTGATATATAAACTTATAATAAAAATGCAGGAAATGATTGGAGATCCGGTAGATCCCTTTCTGTGCCGCCGCTTTTCCTTCTGTATCATAGGAAAACACTTTTTCTGCAATTTCCAGTTCCATGAGATTCTTCAGATAAACGCTGATCTTGGCCCTTGAAAACCCGGTATGCCGGTAGAGATCATTCAGCTTCTTTTGTCCGGATGAAAGAGCCGACAAAATGGTATCATAAACTCCTGTCTCCCGGAGCTGTTCTTCCATTTCTCTTCTTCCTTCTGTATACAGACCACTTTCCGGATTCAGAATCGTTCTGCATATATTTTCCCTGACAGACAGTTTATCATCAAAATATTTCCATAGACCGGGCATACCGCCAAGAACCGAATAAGCTTCTATGCATTCCTGTCTGGAAAACGCCGGAAAATATTCTCCTATACAGGAAAAAGGCAGCTCCTTGATCTTTAGAAAGCCTGTAATCTCATAGGCTGCAGCTCCAATTTTGGAAATCAGGCTGTTTTCTACAAAGCTAACCTGGGAGCTGCACAAAATGACCATAACTCCCTCTTCCTGTTCTTTTTTATGCAGATAACGAATAAGCTCTTCCATAAAAGAGCCATTCTCACGGATCATAAGCTGAAATTCGTCTATGATCACCACTATTTTTTTCTTTTGTTTTTCTGAAAGGGAATTCAATAATCCAAAAAAAGAAATGCTATCTTTTGAAATACCGGACTGCTCCCAAAGCTCCCTGTTCCATTGGATCAGCTGTTCTTTTAAGGATGCCGGTCTGGCCCGGTAATAATGAAAAGGCTTTCCGTCTGCAAACTCCATAAGGAGAGCAAGCTTATCTGCTCCACGCTCTCCATAGGCAATCATCAGCTGGCTTCCCGCCTTATCAAAATAAGTATTCAGATAATTCAGTTCAACAGTACGTCCTAAAACCATGCTCTTGCCGTCCTCTGAATCAGCTTCTGAGCAGAAGCTTTTCTACCTCATCTTTCGGTATCGGTTTTCCAAGAAGGAATCCTTGAATACAGTCACATTCTATGGATTTCAGATATTCAAACTGTTCATTAGTCTCAACACCCTCTGCTATTGTCTCAAACCCCAGCTTCCTGACCATATATACAATAGATTCTGTAATAATCCTTGCGTTGTCATCTACAAGCATTGCATCCACAAAGCTTTTATCAATTTTCAAAGTATCGATCGGAAGACCTTTCAAGTAGGATAAGGAAGAATATCCTGTTCCAAAGTCATCCAGGGAAATACGGAAGCCATATTCACGCAGAACGCAGAGCTTCTCTGTCATTTCTGTAAAATTATCAATCAGTACGCTTTCTGTGATCTCAAGTTCGATCTCGTGTGGATCTACATCATATTTACGGATGATCTGCATCACGATATCTACAAAATCCGTCTTCTTATACTGGATCGCAGAGATATTCAACGACAGGACAAAATGTCCTGTATATTTCTTTTTCCAGTCTGCAAAGCAGCGGATACTCTCTTCTACGACCCAGGTACCGATTGGAACAATGGCACCGTTCTTTTCGGCAATCGGAATAAACACCGCTGGACTGATCATCTTTCCATCAGAGTCCTTCCAGCGGATCAGCGCTTCCATTCCACGCAGCTTTCTGTCCTTAATATGATACTGAGGTTGGAAATTCAGCGTAAAGTTCTGGTTAAATACAGCATCCTTCAGCTTATTTTCAATAGCAACATTCTGAAGGAAATCATTCAGGATCAGGGCATCAAAATACTGAATAGACGTTTTTCCTGATTCTTTGGCCTTAAACATGACGATCTCTGCACAGTTGATCAGTTCAAGGGTAGATTTGGCCGCTTCCGGATACTCTGCTACACCAATGGATACACTGATGCTGATCTCCTGTCCAGTACTGAGGATCCACGGTGATTTTACACGTTCAGCGATTGCCCCGTAAATATAATCAACACTGCGGTTTCCATATGGATTGTAAATAGCAATACAATAGATATCTGCATTAAAGTGGGATACAACTACATTCTCACTGTTAAATTCTGACAGATACTGTCCAAACTGCTGTACTACTTCATCGCCAACTACAATGCCAAGACCGTCATTGATCTTTCTGAAATCATCAATATCTACAAACATGACAGCAACAATGTTCTGTTCGTCTTCTGCTTTTCTTACAAAATCGGCAAGAAGACGTACAAAATAGTTTCTGTTGTACAGTCCTGTCAGAACATCGTAATATGCCATATAGGTCAGTTCATCGTTCTGATTCTGTATCTTGGAAACATTTTTAAAACGGATGACCTTATCCATAGGTACATTCATCTGATCATAGATCACGGAAACCTCACATTCAACCCAGGTTTTTCCGTCCTTCAGTCTTACGATCGCACTGTCAGACTGTATTCCAGATTTTTCGAGGAAGAGAAGCTCCTTAAGCGGAAGAACATATTTTTCTTCTACTTCCCCGTAAATCTTGCTGATATCCTTGATCTCCCTGATCTCCACACCTTTAAAAAGATAGTCCCAGTTGGCTACTGTCTTCACATAATGATCTTCAAAATTGACATATACAAAAGCACTAGTCGATGTCTCACAGATCAGTTTCAGCATTTTTTCTTCTTTTTCAAGCTTCTGATTCAAGGCGTTCAGTAAATCCACCTGATAACGTAACTCTTCCATGAATGCCAGTTCCCTTTTAACCCCTCATAAACATTAATCTCTATTTCTTTGTGATATATCCCTGTGCCTTTAACAGCTCTGCGCAGAGAACAGCACCGCCTGCTGCACCTCTGACTGTATTGTGGGAAAGTCCTACAAACTTCCAGTCGTAAACACTGTCTTCCCTGATACGTCCAACGCTGATACCCATACCGTTTTCATAATCAACATCGAGGCTTACCTGCGGTCTGTTGTCCTCTTCCAGATACTGGATAAAGTGTTCCGGTGCACTCGGAAGCTTCAGCTCCTGAGGAAGTCCTCTGAAGTTTCTCAGCTTCTCGACCAGCTGTTCCTTAGTCGGCTTTTTCTTGAATTTTACAAATACAGCCGCTGTATGTCCATTCAATACAGGAACACGGATACACTGGCAGGTAATAACAGGACTCTTAGCCGGTTCGATCACACCATCTTTGATCTCTCCCCAGATTCGTAAAGGCTCTTTTTCGCTCTTTTCTTCTTCACCGCCAATGTAAGGAATGATATTTCCTACCATCTCCGGCCAGTCCTTAAATGTCTTTCCTGCTCCTGAGATTGCCTGATAGGTTGTTGCTACTACTTCATAAGGCTCAAATTCCTTCCATGCAGTAAGAACCGGTGCATAGCTCTGGATAGAGCAGTTAGGCTTTACGGCAACAAATCCCCTCTTGGTTCCCAGTCTCTTCTTCTGAAACTCGATCACCTTGAAATGCTCCGGATTGATCTCCGGCACTACCATGGGAACATCCGGTGTCCAGCGGTGGGCTGAATTATTGGAAACAACAGGTGTCTCTGTTTTAGCATATTCTTCTTCGATCTTTTTGATCTCTTCCTTGGTCATATCCACTGCGCTGAACACAAAATCTACAGATGAAGCAACCTTCTCTACTTCATTGACGTTCATGACCACGATCTTCTTGACCGCTTCCGGCATCGGGGTTGTCATTTTCCATCTGTCCCCAACTGCCTCCTCATAGGTTTTGCCAGCTGACCTTTCACTTGCTGCAATGGTTGTCACTTCAAACCAGGGATGATTCTCAAGCAGAGAAATAAATCTCTGGCCTACCATTCCTGTTCCGCCTAAAATACCTACTTTTAACTTGTCACTCATGATAAATTCCTTCCTCTCCTCATAGTGTATTAAGATATGCTTTCTGCATTTCAATCGTATCAAGCATGGCCTGTCTTCCAGGTCCTCCTGTGGTAAGCCTCTTTTCCACACAGGTCTTTAAGCTGATGGCATCATACACATCCGCCTCAAACACCGGACTGATCTTCTGAAGCTCCTCTATAGACAGTTCATCGATCGCACAGCCCTTATCCAGGCAGTGCAGCACAAGCTGTCCGATGATACCATGGGCATCCCGGAAGGGAACACCTTTACCGACCAGATAGTCTGCCGCGTCTGTCGCATTGGTAAAACCCTTCATGGCGCTCTTTTCCATAATTTCATGATTAAACTTCATGGTAGAAAGCATACCATCAAATAAACGCAGACAGTCCTTAACTGTGTCGATCGCATCGAAGGTGACTTCCTTATCTTCCTGCATATCTTTATTATAGGCAAGCGGAAGTCCCTTCATCGTTGTCAGAATGCTGACAAGTGCCCCATAAACACGTCCTGTCTTTCCTCTGACAAGCTCTGCTATATCCGGATTCTTTTTCTGCGGCATGATACTGCTTCCGGTAGAGAATGCGTCATCTACCTCCACAAAGCGATACTCATTGGAATTCCAGATAATGATCTCCTCCGAGAAACGGCTAAGATGCATCATGATCGTAGAAAGCGCACTTAAAAATTCGATCACATAATCTCTGTCTGATACAGAATCCATGCTGTTCAGCGTTGGACCCTCAAATCCAAGAAGGGATGCTGTATAGGTACGGTCCAGTGGATAAGTAGTTCCGGCAAATGCACCTGCTCCAAGGGGACAGTAATTCATTCTTCTGTAAATATCCTGAAGTCTCTGGGCATCCCGTTTGAACATTTCAAAATAAGCTCCCATATGGTGGGCAAGAGTAGTCGGCTGTGCCTTCTGCAAATGGGTAAATCCCGGCATATAGGTTTCCAGATTATCCTCCATAAGATGAAGCAGTGTCGTAAGCAGCTCCTTCAGTTCTTCCTGGATTGCAAGCACCTCTCCTCTTACATAAAGCTTCATGTCAAGAGCCACCTGATCATTTCTGCTTCTTCCGGTGTGCATTTTCTTGCCGGCGTCTCCGATTCTGTCGATCAGCGTTGCCTCCACAAAGCTGTGCACGTCTTCATACTGTGTGGATATGTCAAGTCTGCCTGCCTCCACCTCTTCCCTGATCTCTGTCAGTCCTTTTACAATCGCATCCTTTTCCTCGCAGGTCAGAATCCCCTGCTTTTCAAGCATGACCACATGGGCAATGCTGCCTTCGATATCCTGCTGTAAAAGGCGTTTGTCGAAGCGGATGGAAGCATTGAAATCATATACCATCTGATCCGTCTGCTTGGTAAAACGTCCACCCCATAACTGTGCCATAAAAGCCTCCTTGTAATGGTCGTATTTTCACTTATTCATAAATATATCCATTTTATTAAATCTGAATTTGATACTATCATATTTTATATTTATTTTCAATCATTTTATCCCCGTTGCTTTCACCAATAGCCTTATCTTTCATAAACTATTACTATAATCATGGAGGGAATCTGTATGAATCAGCCAATTTTAGACTGTCGTAATGTCAGTTATTCCTATCATAATCTCAGTGGTGAAACCCTGGCTTTATCCAATCTCTCCTTTCAGGTACAGGCCGGAGAATTTCTGTCCATTGTCGGACCAAGCGGTTGTGGCAAATCTACTCTCCTGTCACTGATTGCTGGCTTAAGCCACCCGGAAGAAGGAGAAATTATAATCAATATAGAAGACAAGAGCAGGATCGGCTATATGCTTCAGCAGGATCATCTTTTTGAATGGCGCAGCATCCGCAGGAATGTACTTTTAGGACCGGAAATCAACCATATCCTCTCTTCTGAGCACCAAACGCTGGCTGACAGACTCCTGAAGGATTATGGTCTTGATAAATTTCAGTATAAAAGACCCTGTGAGCTTTCCGGTGGCATGAAACAGCGTGCGGCTCTGATCCGGACCATGCTGATGCACCCAAAGCTGCTGCTGTTAGATGAACCCTTCAGTGCTCTTGACTACCAGACGCGTCTGATGGTGTCTGCCGATATCGGACGTATTATCAAAAGCAGTAAGATCACAGCGATCCTGATCACACACGACCTTTCAGAAGCCATCTCTCTTGCTGATCGCATTATCGTTCTTTCAAAACGTCCGGCCAGGATCAAAAAAGATCTCCCCATTCACCTGACACTCAAAGACCAGACACCACTTGCAGCACGGAATGCACCGGAATTCAGTTCCTATTTTTCAATTCTCTGGAAGGAGATCGCTGATGAATATCAAAAAACAAATTAAAACCGGGATCAGTCAGAACCAGATTGATTTTTTAAGAAAACACAGGTATCACCATCATATGGTTACCTTTTCCCGCTTTCTTATCCTGTGTCTTTTTCTTACCGCCTGGGAATTTGCTTCCCGATCCCATCTGATTGATCCTTTCTTTTTTTCAAGTCCCTCCCTGATCCTGTCCTGCATTGCAGCTATGGTAAAAAACGGTTCTTTTTTTTCAAATATAGGGATCACCCTGTTTGAAACACTGATCAGCTTTCTGCTCGTAACTCTCCTTGGACTGATCAGCGCCACTCTTCTGTGGTACTTTAAAACCCTTTCTGAAGTTGCCGAACCCTATCTTGTCATCCTGAACAGCCTGCCAAAATCCGCTCTGGCGCCTCTCCTGATCGTATGGCTTGGCAGTGGTATGACGACTATCATCGTTGCCGGGATCTCTGTTGCTCTCTTCGGATCCATAATCAGTCTGTATACTGCTTTCCGGAATACAGACCCTGAAAAGCTGAAGCTCATAGAAACTCTTGGGGGTACCCGTTTTACCGCTCTTTTAAAGGTGGTGCTTCCCTCCTCTGTACCGGCTATTTTAAGCAATATGAAGGTCAATGTAGGCCTCTCTCTCGTAGGTGTGATCATAGGGGAATTTCTGGCTGCCAGGCAGGGTCTCGGATATCTGATCATCTATGGAACTCAGGTATTTCAGCTGAATATGGTCATCACTTCTATCCTGATCCTCTGTGTCATTGCCATGGGACTGTATCAGTTTATTCAGTTTCTGGAGCATCTTTATAAGAAAAAAGAGGCCGGATAACTTCCGACCTCTTAAGCTGGAAAAGGGACTCGAACCCTCGACCTACTGATTACGAATCAGTTGCGCTACCAACTGCGCCATTCCAGCCTGTCAACACAACAAAACTATTATAACGGCAAGCCTTTATTTTGGCAAGAGTTATTTTGTATGAATATCAAGCTGTGGAAAGGGTATGGTAATACCTGCATCATCCAGCGCATACTTGGCATTTTCTGTCAGCCTCCACTTAACCGGCCAGTAATCCTCAGACTTACACCAGCAGTGGATCACAAGATTAACACTGCTGTCAGCAAGACTGTCCACAACTACCCGCATTGTCTCCTTTTTCAGCACATCTTCATCCCCTTTGATCATGGTCATCAATACTTCACGGGCTTTCCTGATATCCTCTTCATATGCAATCCCCACAGGAATATCCACCCGTCTCTTCTCACTTTTGGTATAGTTGATGATACTTCCGTTTGCCAGAGTACCATTCGGAAGTACAATCACCTTATCATCAAAGGTATGCAGGCGGGTATAAAAAACATCAATGGCAGTCACGGTGCCTTCCATCCCCTGTGCATCCATGATATAGTCACCAACAACAAAGGGCTTCAGGCAGAGCAGCAGGATCCCTCCTGCCATATTGCTCAGACTCCCCTGCAGGGCAAGACCAATAGCCACACTGGCAGAACCAAGGATCGCCACAATGCTGGTCGCATCAACCCCCATCCAGGAAGCTATAAAAATGATCAGCACAAAGCACAGTGCATATTTCACAAAGGAATCAATAAAGTGAATTGCATTTTCTTCTACCTTCCCTCGCCTGAGTCCCCGTTTCATAACACTGCGGACAAGTCTGATCAGCTGCATGCCGATCAGCAGCGCAAGAATGGCAAGTACGATCCGAAGTCCCAGATGAAATGCCTTTTCAGGCAGCTCCTGCAGGAATTTTTCGATCACTCCGGGATCCACGTTTTCAATATCAAGCTGTTCGATCTGTTGAATTTCGTCCATTTATGCCTTTTCCTTCTCCTGTGCTTCCTTATCTGCAGCCTTTGCTCTTTCCATGGCAGCTTTAGCTCTTTCTTCTGCGGCTTCTGCCTTCTTCTGTGCCAATCCTGCCTCTTCTCTTGCAAGATCAGCCTCTTTTCTAGCTTCCTCAGCCTCCTTCATGGCTTCTTTCGCTTTTCTTCTCGCCATCGCCGCTTCTTTCTTTCTCTCGATCTCTGCCAGTTCCTTCTGCGTATAAGGCGCATAGGAATACATCACAAGAGAAAGTGATGGCACCACCACATGAATGGAATTTTCCCTTCCGTCCGCCTCCTCTTCTGTCGTTGCCTGTGCTCTGGTAACCCGGCTACTGTTTCCGCCATATATTTTATCATCTGTCGTAAATAGTTCCTTATATTTTCCAGCTGCAGGTACACCCACAGTAAATTCCTGTTCAATCCCTGCAAAATTTGCCACTACCAGTATCATATCCTGCAGTTTATCTGCTTTTCTCACAAAAGAAAGCATACATTTATCACTGGAAATACAGTTGATCCACTCAAATCCATCAGGATCCGTATCCTTCTTATACAAGGCAGGCTTGTTTTTGTACAGGAAATTCAGATCCTTCACCAGTTTTGAAATTCCCTTATGCTCAGGGTACTGCAAAAGCCCCCATTCCGTCTGCCTTGTTTCATCAAATTCCTTATATTCGGCAATATCCTGTCCCATAAACAGGAGCTTCTTTCCAGGATGTGTCATCATATAGGCATAGGTAAGCCTCAGATTGGCAAATTTATCTTCTTTATTTCCCGGCATCTTACCAATCATGGTAGATTTACCATGCACCACTTCATCATGGGAAAATACACTCATAAAATTCTCGCTGTACTGATACACCATGCTGAAAGTCAGTTCATTATGATGATGGGCACGGAAATATGGATCATAGCTGATATAGGAAAGATAATCATTCATGAATCCCATATTCCATTTCATGGAAAATCCAAGTCCATCTTCCTCTACCTCACCGGTCACCTTCGGCCATGCTGTAGATTCCTCTGCAATCAGATACACGTCAGGATTTTTCTTTTTCATAATAGAATTCAGATGCTTTAAAAATTCCACCGCGTCCAGATTTTCATTGCCACCATAAATATTGGGAATCCATTCTCCTTCCTTCTTGCCATAATCCAGATACAGCATGGAGGCAACGGCATCCATCCGGATCCCATCTGCATGATATTCCTTCACCCAGTACAATGCGTTGGAGATCAGATAATTGGATACCTGCGGACGGGCGTAGTTATAAAGCAGTGTACCCCAATGTGGATGTGCCCCTTTTCTTGGATCCTCATGCTCATAAATACAGGTGCCATCAAATCTGCCAAGCCCATAAGTATCTCTTGGGAAGTGTGCCGGAACCCAGTCAAGGATCACCCCGATCCCTTCTTTATGAAGCATATCTACAAAATATTTAAAATCTGCGGCTGTGCCATATCTTGCCGTAGGCGCATAATATCCGATCACCTGATATCCCCAGGACGCATCCAGCGGATGTTCCATTACCGGCATTAGTTCCACGTGGGTATATCCCATATCCTTCGCATAGGAGGCAACAAGGGGTGCCAGTGCCCGGTAATTCAGGTACTCTCCATCTTCCCCTCTTTTGAAGCTACCAAGATAAAGCTCGTACACACTGACCGGAGCGTCCTTCTGCTGAAGCTTCTTTCTCTCCTTCATCCATGCCTCGTCCGACCATTCATAAGAAATATTCCTGACAATGGAAGCTGTATCCGGACGGAGCTGCTGTCCGAAGGCATAGGGATCTGCCTTCAGAACGACTGTATTTCCTTTAGATTTGATCTCGTATTTATAGCAGTCCCCTGCTTTTACATCCGGGATAAACAGTTCATATACACCACTTTCCCGGCAAAGCTGCATCTGGTGTATCCGTCCATCCCAATAGTTAAAATCACCTACTACACTGACACGGATGGCATTTGGTGCATAAACTGCAAAAAAAGTACCATGGCACCCGTCGATCTCCATGGGATGTGCGCCAAGAAACTCATAGGAATCATACAGAATTCCTGCATTCAGCTTATCGATCTGCTGCTTTGTCAATCCATGATGATAACGGTAAGCATCCTTCACAGACTTTATACCTCTTTCATCATCATAGTGCACTTCATACCGATAGTCTGCCATGTCCCTTCCGCTGACCAGGCAGGCAAAGAAGCCGGCCTCATCAGCCATTTCCATCTGCTTCTTTTTCGTCCCTGAAACAAGAAAAACTTCTTTGGCATCCGGCCAGAAGGTCTGAACCAGTGTATTCCGTCCTGCCGGATGCGGTCCCAGTATCTCAAACGGACTGTTCTCCTCTGAATAAATGATTCCTTCTACTCTTGGCCAGTTCATCAGCTTATATAATTTATTGTCCATTATAATCCCCCTGTTTTCCATTCCGGAATTTTCCATCCAACCTGTTCTTACAGTGTATCAAAAATGGGTGTACAGTACAAGGGTCAAGTGGTACAATATACAGGATCTGTTACCTACTATATATAAAAAAGGAAGTGAAATTATGTATGATCCAATCACCCCTGAGGACTTCGATTTTCTGACCGGAGACGATAAGGAACTGATGCAGAAGATCACTGCTTACTCCGAAAAAGTCATCGGAGATGTGAAGCCGGAAGATATGAAAATGTCAGAACGGCTTGATAAATTAAAACCCATTATGCGTAAGCTTGCCTTAAAGCGTGGTGTTGCCCTGGAAGACATCTTTGTCAGATACATGGATCTCTCCAGTGAAGTCCTTGCCCGCAAGGCCGGGAAGGAAAAGAAAGGAAACATCCCCATCGACTTCCCGACTATCTGAACCTCGCAGTAGTTTCTTTTACGGACAAAGAGTCATACCGTCAGAAGCACAACTAACAGCAAAAATAAAACTGTTGGAACATTTCATCAGGCGAAATGACAACAGTTTTATTTTTGTTTATTTCACTACTCTGACTCTGAACACACCATCAATGCTCTGCAGCTTGTCAATGATCTTCTGCTCTGCAGGACTCTCCAGATCAAACATGGTATAAGCAACCTCTCCTCTGGATTTGTTCATCATATCTGTGATATTGATTCCCTCATCACCAAAGCATGCCGCAAACTTTGTGATCATATTGGCGATATTTTTATGGAAGATTGCCACTCGGCCTGCCTGTGTGCAGACACCCATGTCAAGAGAAGGATAATTCACACTGTTTACAATGTTACCATTCTCCAGATAGTTCATCATTTCCTTCACAGCCATCTTCGCACAGTTATCTTCTGACTCTTCTGTAGAAGCACCAAGATGAGGAATGACAATGCAGCCTTCCTGGCCTGCCGTAGTCGGATTTGGGAAATCAGATACATACTTTCTGATCTTTCCTGCTTTAATTCCTTCCAATACATCTTTTTCATCTGCAAGAAGATCTCTTGCGAAGTTCAGCAGGATCACACCATCCTTCATTTTGGAAATGGCTTCCTTATTGATCATGCCCTTGGTGGAATCAAGAAGCGGTACATGAATGGTGATGATATCGCAGTTCTCATAAATATCCTCTACATTCAGCACATGCTTTACATCACGGCTTAAGTTCCATGCTGCATCCACGGAAACATAAGGATCATATCCATAAACTTCCATACCAAGATGCTTTGCTGCGTTTGCGACTTTGACACCGATCGCACCAAGTCCGATGATACCAAGCTTCTTGCCCTCAATCTCTGTACCGGCAAATTTCTTCTTTTCCTTCTCGGCAGCCTTGGCAATATTCTCATCACCCTTATCAGAGATCACCCAGTTAATGCCGCCGATGATATCTCTTGATGCCAGCAGCATACCTGCAAATACCAGTTCCTTCACACCATTGGCATTGGCGCCAGGAGTATTGAATACTACAATCCCCTTTTCTGCACAGCGGTCAAGAGGAATATTATTGACACCGGCCCCTGCTCTTGCTACACAAAGCAGCTTATCCGAGAACTCCATATCATGCATGGCAGCACTTCTTACAAGGATTCCTTCCGCCTCTTCTGCAGTCTCTGTCTTTGTATAGCTATCTGAGAATTTCTCAAGGCCTACCTTTGAAATGGGATTTAAACAATAATACTGAAACATCCTGATCTAGTCCTCTTTTCCGTTATTTTTTTCAAATTCACGCATGAATTCCACAAGCTTTTCAACGCCCTCGATCGGCATCGCATTGTAAATGCTGGCACGCATGCCGCCTACTGTTCTGTGACCTTTCAGGTTTTCAAATCCAGCTTCCTTGGCTTCCTTAACAAATTTGGCATCCAGATCAGCATCGCCTGTTACGAAAGGTACATTCATCAGGGAACGGTCTTCTTTTCTTACTGTTCCCTTAAAGAGTTTGCTCTCATCCAGGAAATCATACAGAATCTTTGCTTTCTTTTCATTGCGCTCCTTCATTGCTGCAAGACCACCCTGTTTTTTCAGCCACTTGAATACCTTGCCGCAAATATAAATGCCATAAGCCGGAGGTGTATTATAAAGAGATCCTGCATCAGCATGAATCTTATATCTCAGCATGGTAGGCGTTCCGGGAAGAACATCCTCTGTGATCAGATCTTCCCTGATGATAACAATAACAACACCGGCAGGTCCCACGTTCTTTTGTACACCGCCATAGATTATACCATACTTTGTTACATCAACAGGCTCTGATAAGAAGCATGATGATACATCAGAAACAAGAATATGTCCCTTGGTATTTGGAAGTGTTTTATATTTGGTTCCATAAATGGTATTATTTTCACAGATATAAACATAATCTGCATCCTCCGGAATCGGGAGATCAGAACAATCCGGAATATAAGAAAAGGTCTTATCTGCAGAAGATGCAACCTCTACGGCATCACCATAGATCTTTGCCTCCTGAAATGCCTTTTTAGCCCACTGACCGGTAACAATATAAGCAGCCTTTTTGTTCTTCATCAGATTCATAGGGATCATTGCGAACTGCTGGCTTGCTCCTCCCTGTAAAAACAACACCTTATAATTATCAGGGATATTCATCAGCTCTCTCAGATCAGCCTCGGCTTCGTTAATGATAGTTTCAAAGGCCTTTGATCTGTGACTCATCTCCATCACGGACATACCGGTTCCTCTGTAATCTAACATTTCATCTGCAGCTTCTTTTAATACTTCTTCAGGTAAAACTGCCGGACCTGCTGAAAAGTTATACACTCTGGCCACTTTTTCTTCCTCCTGTCACGGGTTATCCCCTCATATATGAAAATCTTAAAATATTATAAAATATTTCACTTATTGTAAACCGATTTAACACTTTAGTCAACTGCTTTAGTAAAACATTACACACGGTGTACCTATCTCTACCAGATCATAAAGCTTTGCCACTTCATCGAGAGGTGTATTGATACAGCCGTGCGAACCGGACTTTTTATAGATTTCTCCTCCATATTCCGATCGCCAGGACGCATCATGAATGCCGATCGCTCCCTTTACCGGGATCCAGTATCTGACAAAGCTTTCATAATCAGCTCCCCGGAGAGTCCTGTTTTTCTGCTTGGCATAGACATAATTGGTTCCACATGGAGTTCCCCTCCGAAGAGATGTATTTCCTGTTACCACCGGAGTATCGATCAGGAGCTTTCCCTCTTCGTAATAATACAGCTTCTGTTCTGTCATATCCACTTCAATGTAGGTGTCCCCGATATCATCCAGTCCCTGCTTTCTGGCCATCTGGGAATAGACCGGCGTATGTATTTCTGCCTTCTTCTGAAGAAAAGCATCAAGTAGATACTCCTTCTCTGCTTCCCTGTCGATCAGGTTTCCATAGATCCCACCTTCCACCTTCACGATATCTCCCCTTGTAGCATGAAAGGTACGCTCTGTCCCTACTGTATCATAGGTATCAGCAAGCCAGTCTACAAAAGCAAATACCTTTTCTTCATCAGCACAGAGCTTTCCCTGTTCATCCAGAACAAAATTCCCGCTTTCATCCAGCTTTATAAAGTCACAGGCTCTGGAAGCATCTACCGGCACCTGATCATCTCCCATCTGGTAAATGATCCTGCAGTCCTGAAAATCAGATATTTTCTGAAACAGAGTAATACTCTCCTCCATTTCCTCCGTCAATGGCAGATCCTCATAGCACTCATTTTCCACCAGATCTACCTCCGTATCGCCGTTTTCCAGTGCATCCTCTATCAGCAGGCATGCCTTCTTCCCATTCAGAAGTCCCTCTCTTTCATTCACAAGAACATAACCTTCTTTTGTTTTCCTGATCAGGACTTTGCCGTCTGTCTTTAACGGAGCATTGGGAATTCCGGCATCCATCAGGATCTGCTCCAATATATCCGCATCATACTCCACCTGTGGCTTCAGTTCCTCTTTTCCACCGGAACCGATCAGATTGTCGATCCAGAGATAGGGATTCTGTCTGTCCAGATACAGTCTGAGAGGCTCTGTATAGGAAACTGTAAGCGAAATATCCTGTGCCTTTATCCTGAAGGACTCCCCATCCTTTTTCAGAACAGTAAGCCCTCCATATTCTCTGCCGGAAAGCAGTTCCTCATTGATTTCATTAATGCTCTTGCCGGTGCAGTAAACACCGTTGATCCACGTTCCATAACTGAAGCCGTCTTTATAATAATGAGACAGCCAGAGATAAAACCCAATCACTGACGCTGCCACAATGGAAAATCCGATCACGCAGCCTTTTACTAATGCAGAATTTTTCATTATTCTTCCATATCAGAAGCGTCAAAGGCTTCGCTGATAGGTGCCCCTGCCGGAACCATCGGGAATACCTTGTCATCCTCCCCGATCACGCAGTCAAGCACTACCGGCTTTTTCAGCTCAATAGCCTTTCTGATCGCCTCATCAAATTCCTCCTTCGTGGTCACACGGAAGGCTTCGCAGCCAAGCCCCTTTGCAACCATACAGAAATCCACGCCGTCATCCAGAACCGTCTGTGAATATCTCTTTTCATAGAACAGTGTCTGCCATTGTCTTACCATACCAAGCACATGGTTGTTGATCACCACCTGGATGATCGGGATCTGATAGCGGCTTGCGGTGGCAAGCTCATTCATATTCATACGGAAGCATCCATCTCCGCCGATATTGATGCAGATTTTTTCCGGTCTGCCGCACTTGGCTCCGATGCAGGCTCCAAGTCCATACCCCATGGTTCCAAGACCGCCGGAAGATAAGAAGGTTCTAGGCTCTGAATATTTGTAATACTGGGCAGCCCACATCTGATGCTGCCCAACATCCGTGGTAATGATGGCTTTTCCTTCTGTTGCCTTATCAATTTCCTCCATGATATAAGGGCAGGATAATACACTGTGATCATAGGAAAGAGGATATTTCTCTTTTAATTCCTTTATATGAGCGATCCATTCCGGATGTTCCTGCTCTGGCAGTTTTTCATTGATCTCTGTTAATACTTCCTTCAGATCCCCAACTACAAACGCATCACTGTGGATGTTCTTATTGATCTCAGCCGCATCAATATCAATATGTAATACCTTCGCATTTTTTGCAAAGGCAGAAGCGTTTCCTACAACTCTGTCTGAGAATCTGGCACCAAGGGCAACCAGAAGGTCACATTCACTTACTCCGAAATTAGAGGTCTTCGTTCCATGCATACCAATCATGCCGGTATAATAGTCGCTGTGTCCATCCATAACCCCCTTCGCCATAAGGGTATCACATACCGGTGCATCCAGCAGCCCGGACAGCTTCCGCACTTCCTGGTAGGCTCCAGAAATAACAGCACCGCCGCCTACATAGATATATGGCTTTTTTGCTTCCTTCATCAGAGCTACTGCCTTCTCTATATCTTCTTCCTCATATTTTTTCTTTACAGGCAGTGCTTCCGGCTTTTTCTCCTGATATTCAAATTGTGCCGCTGTCACATCCTTGGTGATATCCACAAGAACCGGTCCAGGCCGGCCACTTCTTGCAATCGCAAAGGCCTTTCTGATCGTATCTGCCAGAATACTGACATCCTTTACAATATACCCATGCTTTGTGATCGGCATGGTTACACCTGCAATATCTACCTCCTGGAAGGAATCCTTTCCAAGGAGCGGAAGATTTACATTACAGGTGATTGCTACCATAGGTACAGAATCCATGTAGGCCGTTGCAATACCGGTTACAAGATTGGTTGCACCAGGTCCGCTGGTTGCCAGGCAGACACCGACCTTGCCGGTAGCCCTGGCATACCCGTCTGCCGCATGGGCTGCGCCCTGTTCATGGGAGGTCAGAATATGTCTGATCTCATCACTGTGTTTATACAAAGCATCATATACATTCAGGATCGTACCGCCCGGATAACCGAAAACAGTATCTACTTCCTGCTCCTTCAGGCAGGCAACTACGATCTCCGCTCCTGTTAATTTCATAGTTCTTTTGCCTCCATGCTCATTATTATTTTCTGGGAGTTTCCAGAATAGCCCCTCTGTTTCCGCTTGTTACCATTTCTCTGTATCTTGCCAGATATCCGGTTGTTACCCTGGGCTCTCTTTCCTTCCAGTCTGCTTTTCTTCTTGCCAGTTCTTCATCAGAAACCTTAACTTCCAGCTTCAGTGCCGGAATGTCAATGCTGATGATATCGCCTTCTTCTACCAGTGCGATAGGGCCACCTACAGCAGCTTCAGGAGAAACATGTCCGATAGACGCTCCTCTGGATGCTCCTGAAAAACGTCCGTCTGTGATCAGGGCTACAGATGAGCCAAGTCCCATACCGGCAATGGCTGAGGTGGGATTCAACATTTCCCTCATACCAGGACCGCCCTTAGGACCTTCATAACGGATCACAACCACATCTCCCGCTGCGATCCTGCCACCCTTGATGGCTGCAATCGCATCTTCCTCACATTCAAATACTCTGGCAGGCCCTTCGTGAACCATCATTTCCTCTACAACAGCAGATCTCTTGACAACACTGCCGTCCGGTGCCAGATTTCCCTTTAATACGGCAAGTCCGCCGGTTTTGGAATATGGATTATCTACCGGTCTGATTACTTCGGGGTTCTTATTGACAGCATCCTTGATATTCTCTGCTACAGTCTTGCCGGTTACAGTGATACAGTCTGTATGAAGCAGACCAAGATCTGCCAGCTCCTTCATAACAGCAGAAACGCCGCCGGCCTCGTTCAGATCTTCCATATAGGTCGGTCCTGCAGGTGCCAGATGACAGAGGTTCGGTGTTTTCTCACTGATCTCATTGGCAAAGGCAATATCAAAGTCAAAACCAACCTCATGGGCAATAGCAGGCAGATGCAGCATGGAATTGGTAGAGCATCCAAGTGCCATATCTACGGTCAGTGCATTTAAGATGGCATCCTTTGTCATGATATCTCTTGGTCTGATATCTCTCTTTAGCATTTCCATAACAGCCATACCGGCATGCTTTGCCAGCTTGATTCTCTCGGAATATACTGCAGGGATGGTTCCGTTTCCCTTAAGCCCCATTCCAAGGGCTTCTGTCAGGCAGTTCATGGAATTGGCTGTGTACATACCGGAGCAGGAGCCGCAGGTAGGACATACCTTTTCCTCAAATTCACGGACATCTTCTTCTGTCATGGTTCCGGCTGCATTGGCACCTACCGCTTCAAACATAGATGAAAGACTTCTCTTCTGTCCTCTTACGTGACCTGCCAGCATGGGACCTCCGGATACAAATACGGTCGGAATATTGATCCTGGCAGCAGCCATCAGAAGTCCTGGTACATTCTTATCACAGTTTGGCACCATAACAAGGGCATCAAACTGATGTGCAAGTGCCATACACTCTGTAGAATCAGCGATCAGGTCTCTGGTTACCAGAGAGTACTTCATACCTACATGTCCCATGGCGATTCCATCACAGACAGCAATGGCCGGAAATACAACCGGTACACCACCTGCTTCTGCCACGCCAAGCTTGACAGCATTTACGATCTTGTCAAGGTTCATATGTCCCGGAACGATCTCATTGTAGGAGCTTACAATACCGATCATGGGCTTTTGCATTTCCTCTTCGGTAAAGCCAAGTGCATTGAACAGACTTCTGTGAGGAGCCTGCTGCATTCCTTTTTTTACGTTATCACTTCTCATTTTGTTTCCTCCCTTATGCCAGTATATAAAATAAAGTTCTGGTTTTCATATTTCTTTTCCATTTCTGTATTTACATAATCCCAGGGGATCGTGTTGTAATAATGATAAAACTCCCATTCCATTTCTGTAAAGTCCGGATCTGCCATCCTCCTGTCAAGAAGCAGGAAGTCAGAACCCTCTATCTGCTGATTTTCACAGGTGATCCCATACAGGAACCGAATCAGATACTGCTGTGTGCAGTCCGTGACACAGACATTCTGTGCTTCTTCGATATTGCCTTTTGCCAATACCTCCTGCATGCTGTGTTCCCTGTCACTGTACTGATTCTGATAGCCTCTGGTTGCAAAACACCATATGCCAAAGGCTGCCACGGTCAGAAACGCTGCATATCCGGCCTTCTTCCTGTCATCAGGTAAGATCCAGTCAAGAAAAAAGCCAAGGAGTAAGGCGGTCAGTGCACCGCCATACATAAACACCCGGTAATAAGGGAGCTTATGCTGTACGAGCAAAAACAAGGGAATTGCAAGTGTACAGATCACCGTAAGAAGTGGCAGTATTCCTGCCATCTTCTCTTTGGTCTGCCCTGTAAATTCTTCCTTTTCCTGGTCTTTCATGTCCTCTTCTGACAGCTGCCTTCTTTTTCTGCTTCCGATCACTGTCCGGATTCCCAGCGCAAGGAAGCCGCCAATAACAATCATTGGGATCAGCCACCAGCTTCCATCCAGATACTGGATAAAAAGATTCTGAAGCCATGTCACAAGCTTTGTAAGGAAGCCTTCCTTTGGCACACTCTGGATATAGGGCGTTGCCAGCATATAATCGATCCCTGTACTGACACAGATAAATGGATGCCTCAAGATCATCTGCACATGTCCTGTTCCCTGAAATGCCGGATCCTCCTTGATCAAGAGGTTGGATCCGATTGCCAGCCAGATGATTCCATACAGGCATATTGTAATAAACGCTGCCAGCAGAGATACAAGGATCAGCCGGATCAGCTTTTGGAATGCAGATGCTTCTATCAGCTTTCCCTTCCGGCTTCTTTTCTCTGCAAATGCCTGCAAAAGCAGGTAAATCCCACCGGAAAGGCACACCGGAATCACCCAGTAAACATCGCTTGGAACAGTATAGAGTCCAAGCACCAGGGAAAGTGCAAAAAATACATATGTCTTCTTTCGTACCCGTTCTTCCCTGCAGATCACATCCAGCATACTGACGGCTGTCAGGAAACAGGTCACAGAAAGCGTATATCCTCTTCCCTGCACAGAAAGCTGATTCACCAGATTTAAAAGGCAGTACCCGGAAACTACAGCAAGTGAGATCCCTTCCTTAAAATAACGTCTTCCTAATAAAAACAGAAGCACCATATTAATCAGGGCACACAAATAACTGACACCTCTAAGTCCTATATAAGGATTCCCGAAGAAATCAAGAAAAGCTGACAGTACGGAATATCCCACATGATTATTGGGCACCGGCCAGTGGATAGCCGCATAGACAGGTCCCCGGCTGATGAAATAATAGTAAGTATACAGCTCATCATACCAGGGAGTCAGGGTAAACATCCTGCAGCCATAATAAACGGCCATTCCTGCCAAAATACAAGCAAATATGATGATCTCCGGATCCTTTTTGCGTTCTGTATTAACGTGAAATTTCATCAGCTAACAAATCACCCATTCTGCTGCAGCCAACCTTTTCACAGCCTTCTGCCATGATGTCAGCTGTGCGGTAGCCCTTCTTCAATATGCTTTTGACAGCCATTTCGATCGCATCTGCTTCTTTGTCAAGGTCAAAGGAATAACGGAGCATCATTGCTGCTGAAAGAATGGTTGCGATTGGATTGGCAATATCCATACCGGCAATATCCGGTGCTGAGCCATGGCTTGGCTCATATAAACCGAATTTGGAATCATTCAGGGATGCACTTGCCAGCATGCCGATGGAGCCGGTTACCATACTTGCTTCATCCGAAAGGATATCTCCAAACATATTTTCTGTCAGGATCACATCAAACTGGGAAGGATCCCTTACAAGCTGCATGGCACAGTTGTCTACCAGCATGTGGGAAAGTGTAATATCCGGATAGTCCTTTGCCACTTCCTCAACCACTTTTCTCCAGAGTCTGGAAGAATCCAGTACATTGGCCTTATCCACACTGGTCACAATTCCTCTTCTCTTTCTTGCAATGTCAAATGCCTTGATGGCGATTCTGCGGATCTCATTTTCATTATAAGTCAGAGTATCTACTGCGGTACGCACACCGTCCACTTCTGTGGTATGTCTTGCTCCAAAGTAAAGACCACCTGTCAGTTCTCTCATGATCAGAAGATCAAAGCCCCGGTCACTGATATCCTTCCGCAGCGGACAGGCATCAGACAGCTCCTGATACAGCACTGCCGGTCTTAAATTAGCAAACAGATTAAGTGCCTTTCTGATCTTTAACAGTCCAGCTTCCGGTCTCTTCTCCGGAGGAAGCTGATACCAGGGTGATGTACTGGTATTTCCACCAATGGAACCCATCAGGACAGCGTCTGCTGCCTTGGCATCCGCAATTGCTTCATCTGTCAGCGGTACGCCATGTACATCAATGGAAGCGCCTCCCATCAGAATATCCTTATAAGTGATCTCGTGTCCGTAAACCTCAGCCACCTTATTCAAAACCTTTTTCGCTTCTGCAACGATCTCCGGTCCGATTCCATCTCCCGGGATACAGGTAATATTCAGTTTCATAGTTTTCGGTCTCCTTTTTTATATTCCTGTAAACAAAATGAGACGCCATAAGCGCCTCATTTCCAATCACGTTCTGCTTTATTCATTGTCTGCTTTTTCTACTTGTGCAATGGCAGCTTTCTGCATGGGAATGCGGCAGTTCTTATTATTTCCGAACTCAACGATCACAGTGTCATCTGTAATGTCAATGATAATTCCATAAAAACCGCTGTTTGTCAGAACACAGTCACCTATTGCAAGCTGAGACAGCATTGCTGCCTGTTTCTTCTGCTCCTTCTTCTGTGGACGGATCATAAAGAAATAAATAAACACAAAGATTAAAACGATGTAAACGATCATGATCAGACCGCCCCCGGCTGCAGATCCAGCTGCATCGGTACTACTCAGTAATGTATTGCCCATTAAATTTCCTCCTGAAAAATTGGTCTGCGGTCCTGTTCAGGCAAATGACCGCAAATTTCATGCCTTAAAAAATATAATACACAATCCCCAGCTTAAAAACAAGACCTTTTTATTTTTCCTTCTGATCAGGCTCCTGTGCCATTCCTTCCAGTTTTCTCTTCTTATAGGCTGCAAACCTGCCGGCATCCAGTGCATCCCTGATCTCCGTCATCATCGTATTATAGAAATAAAGGTTGTGAAGCACACAGAGCCTCATACCAAGCATTTCTTTTGCTTTCAGCAGATGTCTGATGTAGCCTCTGGAATACCGTCTGCAGGCGGGACACTGGCAGCCTTCCTCGATCGGTCTCTCATCCAGCTCATACTTAGCATTAAACAGATTAATCTTTCCCTGATTGGTATACAGATGTCCATGCCGTCCATTTCTTGAAGGATATACACAGTCAAAGAAATCGATCCCTCTTTCCACACCCTCCAGTATATTGGCCGGTGTGCCTACTCCCATCAGATAAGTCGGCTTATCTACCGGCAGATACGGAATAGTTTCTTCTATAATATGATACATTTCTTCATGGCTCTCCCCGACAGCAAGACCTCCTATGGCATAGCCATCAAGCTCAAGCTCAGAAATGCGCTTTGCGTGTTCCCTCCGGATATCTGCGAATATAGCTCCCTGATTAATACCAAAAAGCATCTGGTTCCTGTTGATGGTATCTTCAAGAGAATTGAGTCTTGTCATCTCCTGCCTGCATCGTACCAGCCATCTGTAGGTTCTGTCCACAGAATTCTGCACATAGGTTTTCTCTGCCAGTGCAGAAGGACATTCATCAAATGCCATGGCAATGGTAGATGCCAGATTGGACTGGATCCGCATACTTTCCTCCGGTCCCATAAAAATCTTATGTCCGTCGATATGGGAACGGAAGGTAACGCCTTCTTCCCTGATCTTCCGCATGCTTGCCAGGGAAAACACCTGAAATCCGCCGGAATCTGTCAGAATCGGTTTGTTCCAGGACATGAACTTGTGCAGTCCTCCCATCTTCTTTACGATCTCATCTCCCGGTCTGACATGGAGATGATAGGTATTTGACAGTTCTATCTGTGTCCCGATTCCCTCAAGATCCTCCGTAGATACGGCTCCTTTGATCGCCGCTACCGTTCCGACATTCATAAAAACCGGTGTCTGTACCACTCCGTGTACAGTGGTCAGTTCTCCTCTTTTAGCTCTGCCTTCCTGCTTCAATACTTTATACATAACAGCACCTATAAATATTTATCCCAGAATTCCTCCAGGGTAATCCCTTCTTTATTTATGATTTCTGCAGCTTCCCTGCCAACATATCTGAAATGCCATGGTTCAAATTCAATCCCGGTAATATCTTCTTTTCCCTTGGGATAGCGGAGGATAAAGCCATACTTACAGCTGTTCTCCGAAAGCCACTGTCCAGCTTTTGTCTCTGCAAAACCTTCATCCAGAGTTACATAATCATTGGAAATAATGTCAAAGGCAAGTCCTGCCTGATGTTCACTGGCTCCCGGTACTGTTACCGCCTGGGAAGCCAGTGTATAGGCTTCCATATAAGTCATTCCCTTTTTCATATAATTTTCTATTTTTCTGTTGAACAGTCCTTCCTGGTAATTCAGATCCCTGTAAGGCGAACAGATAGCAAGCGTCACACCCTCATTCTCAGCATTCCGCATCATGACAAGCAGCTCCTCTATAATCCTTTCATCGCACTTCATCGTTCCCTTGATCGTCATGATATTGCCAAGAGTCAGTTCATAATCATCTGGAAGCGGATGCTGCTTGTTGATCAGGATCAGCTTCCAGTCATCTGCTGAAAATCCTTTCACCTCTTCTGCAGCACTGTCTGTATTTTCGTTACTGATCTGCATTTCAGACAGCTTGTCTTCATCCAGGATCTCTGACAGGGAATACTGATATTCTGCGGAGGTACCATGACTGTCCAGGATTTCTTTCTGCTCTTCTTCCGCAAAAGGATCCTTTCCCTCATCCTGATCTGCAAAGGATATGGAATCATCCTCCGACACAGCCTCTACCTGCCCCTTTTCTCCATCCACAAAGCCACTGTCCTTCTGGAATACCGGATAGGCAAAGCTGTTTCCCGCCATGAAACAAAGCAGGATAAACATCACGCAGGTAAAACGTTTGGTGCCACCCTTAAAATATTCAACAACCCTGAAGAACCAGATACTTACAGCAAGTCCGATGATAGCCGGTATTTTCAGCAGCCTGCTTTTTCTGCCCATATAAATGAAATAATCTAAAACCCGTTCTTTTAACGACCTTTTCATTTGTCCACCATGTATCATTTTTCGTAATTCCATGCTTTTACACACACTTTTATCATAATACACAACTATAACATTTGTACAGGGGTTTCATGAAATAAGTTGCACCTGTTATAAATTTTATTGCCAGAAACATAAGTTTTCGATATAATCAATATCATACTGCATTATGTTAATAGAAATTAACAGAATACTTCAGATTATAAATCAGGGAAAGGATACATCCATGGCAGGCTCATCATTTGGAACGCTTTTTAAAATCACAACATTTGGAGAATCCCACGGCAAAGCTCTCGGTGTCATCGTAGACGGCTGTCCCGCAGGTCTTTCACTTTCCGAGCATGATATCCAGGTTTTTCTTGACAGGCGGAAGCCCGGTCAGACGAAGATCTCCACACCAAGAAAGGAAAATGATCAGGTTGAGATCCTCTCTGGTGTCTTCGAAGGAAAAACTACTGGTACACCTATTGCCATGATGATCCCCAATACTTCCCAGCGTTCCTCAGATTATGGTGAAATCGCAGTTACCTACAGACCAGGTCATGCTGATTTCAGCTTTGATTCCAAATTTGGATTTCGGGATTACAGAGGGGGCGGAAGATCCTCAGCCAGAGAAACCGCAGCACGGGTAGCTGCCGGTGCTATTGCAAGCAAAATTCTCTCTTCCATGGGAATACATCTGACAGCCTATACAAGATCCATCGGTCCTGTTTCCATTTCCGACGATCATTTTGATCCGTCAGCAATCTCCGAAACTTCAACCTGTATGCCTGACAGAGAGGCAGATGCAAGAGCCAGTGCTTTCCTTGCACAGTGCATGAAAGAACACGATTCTGCCGGCGGCGTAGTAGAATGTGTGGTAAGTGGTGTTCCTGCCGGGATTGGTGATCCGGTATTTGAGAAGCTCGATGCCATGCTTTCCATGGCTGTGATGTCTATCGGTGCTGTGAAGGCAGTAGAGATTGGTGACGGAATCGCGGCTGCTTCCAGAAAGGGGTCTGAAAATAATGATGCTTTCTATGCAGATCATGGTCAGATCAAAAAGAAGACAAATCATGCAGGAGGTATCCTTGGCGGCATCAGTGACGGCTCAGAGATTATTCTCCGGGCACACTTCAAGCCAACACCATCCATCTTCCAGAAACAGCATACGGTAACAAATACCCTCGAAAATACAGAGCTTGAGATCAGAGGCCGCCATGACCCCGTTGTTGTTCCAAGAGCAGTTGTGGTGGTGGAGTGTATGACTGCCCTTACCATCCTGGATGCCTGCATGAAAAACATGACAGCAAGGCTTGACTATCTGGTAGATTTCTATCAGTCTTAATCTGCCAGAAGCCTTCTGGCAGATCTCCTGTCTTTCCTTACGGTTCTTCTGATGTGAGCTTATGGAAGATTACACAGTTCGGCTGGTCAACATCAATTTCCTTCCCGTTCATCACAATAATATTTTTTTTCAAATCCACAGTAAAAAATGTCATGGTATTGGATTCATGGTTCAGTGAAACAAGGTGCTTATTGTCAGGGAACAGTGTCGCATCCTTCGGATAATCTCCACTGATCGGCAGACAGAACAGCTTCTCAAGCATACCATTTCTCTGGTCGATCCTATAAACCACTACGCTGTTATCACCGGCATTGGAGCTTACCAGATACTGGAAATCATCAGATATGTTCAGTGCACTGGCTGCGGATCCGCCTGCATGATAGTCATTCAGTGTGGAAATGGTCTGTATCTTCTCAAATTCCGGTGAATCATGATGTTCATCTATGTAATAATGATATACATCTATATAATTCTTTAGCTCATGTACCACATACATATATCTGCCATCCTTGGAAAACTTCAGATGCCGTGGTGCCGATTCCTGCTCACTTCTGATAATATCAACCTGCTGGAGCCTGCCGCTCTCATGATCCAGTTCATAAACAACAATATGATCCATTCCCAGATCTGCAGCACACAGATATCTGTTATCCCTTGTCATCTTCACACAGCTGATATGCGGCCTGAAATTCCGCTCTGCAATGCTGCCAAGTCCTCTGTGAAAGATCTCATCTGTGATCTCACCGACAGAGCCATCAGAATTAACACGGAGTGCCGTCAGCTTGGCATCATGATAGCCTGCAACAAATAAAAACTTATCATCATAATCAGTAGAAAGATAACATCCTCTCATTCCATTGATGGATGCCCGGTTGATTGCTTCAAGCGTACCATCCTTCAGGATCCGGTAAGCCTCTACACCAAAGTCGGTAATGGAATAAAGATACTTCTGGTTATGGGAAATCGTCACATAAGAAGAATTGGTGATCTCTACTCTGTCCTTTTCTGTAAACCTTCCATGGTTCATATCCACGTCATAAATTCGAATTCCGCAGCTACTCTGGTTGCCAGAGGTATAAGCGGATACATACGCTACATATTTTCCTTTACTCATAGTCGTGTCCTTCCTGCTTCTTTCTGGATATCGTCAGACATGAAAGTTTCTTCCTTTCGTCTGCGTTTATTATATCTCCTGTCCTGCCTCAAATCAATCAAAATAAACCTCTTTTTTTATTTTGTAATTTTCCTGTAAAATCTGTTGACTTTCCTTTACCTGTATGTATAATAAATGGCAGTGCCAGTTTAGTAAAAGTAAACTTCAAGTTTATTATTTCTTCATTACTCTTGTGCTGGCAGACTGGAGTATTTATGGAAATTGGAAAAAAAATAAAAGATCTTCGTATCCAGAAAAATCTCACACAGGAGGAGCTTGCTGACCGCTGTGAGCTGTCAAAAGGCTTCATTTCCCAGCTGGAGCGGGACTTAACTTCTCCCTCCATTGCCACACTGATCGATATCCTGCAGTGTCTTGGCACTGACCTGAAGCACTTTTTTAATGACTCTGATGATGACCAGATCAGCTTTAAGGAAACCGATTATTTTGAAAAAACAGATGAAGCTCTCGGTAACCGGATTGAATGGATCATCCCGAATGCACAGAAAAATATGATGGAGCCGATCCGTATTACACTGGAAAAAGGAGGCTCTACTTACCCGGACAACCCTCATGAGGGAGAAGAATTCGGTTACGTACTGTCCGGCAGCATCTGTCTGATCCTCGGAAACCGTATCATCCGTGTAAGAAAAGGAGAATCCTTTTACTTTACTGCTAATACCACACACTACATCAGAGCCAGTGAAAAAACCGGTGCAACACTGATCTGGGTCAGTACACCCCCCAGTTTTTAAACCATAAATCCAACAAGGAGAACCGTAATGAACAAGAAATTAATCGATCTGCAGCATATTACCAAATCCTTTGACGGCCAGATGATCCTGGACGATTTAAATCTCTATATCCGTGAAAATGAATTTCTGACTCTCCTTGGGCCAAGCGGATGCGGCAAGACCACTACCCTGCGTATCCTGGGCGGTTTTGAAACACCTGATCGGGGTCATGTGATCTTTGATGATCAGGATATCACAAAGCTTCCGCCAAACAAACGGCAGTTAAACACCGTATTCCAGAAGTATGCCCTTTTTACCCATATGACCATTGCTGAAAATATCGCCTTTGGTCTGAAAATCAAGAATAAATCAAAGTCCTATATTAACGACAAGATCGCCTATGCCCTGAAATTAGTGAATCTGGAAGGCTACGGCAACCGTATGCCTGATTCCTTAAGCGGCGGCCAGCAGCAGCGTATCGCTATCGCAAGAGCTATTGTCAACGAACCCAAGGTTCTTCTTCTGGATGAACCCCTTGGTGCCCTTGACTTAAAGCTCAGACAGGATATGCAGTATGAGCTGATCCGTCTGAAAAATGAGCTTGGCATTACCTTCATCTATGTCACACATGATCAGGAAGAAGCGCTCACCATGTCTGATACGATCGTGGTCATGAATCAGGGCTATATCCAGCAGATCGGTTCTCCTGAAAAGATCTATAACGAGCCCGAGAATGCTTTTGTTGCTGACTTTATCGGCGATAGTAATATCATCGGCGGCATCATGATCGAGGATAAGCTGGTAGAGATCCTTTCTGCAAGGTTTCCCTGTGTGGATACCGGCTTTGGGACAAACCGTCCCGTTGACGTTGTGATCCGCCCTGAGGATATCATCCTCTCTTCTCCTGCAGGCGGAAGACTGGCCGGTATCGTAACCCATCTGATCTTCAAGGGTGTCCACTATGAAATGGAGGTCACCACCCCTGATGGCTATGAATGGCTTGTCCATTCTACCGGTATGTATCCTGTAGGCACACAGGTTGGTATTGATGTGGATCCTTTTAATATCCAGATCATGCACAAGCCTGCATCTGAAGATGAGGAGGCTGTAAAGATCGATGAATAACTTTCGCAAAAAACTGCCCGGTACCCCCTACTTTTTCTGGTCCGTGCTGTTCATCATCATTCCTTTATGCATGGTGTTTTATTACGGTCTGACAGATAAAAGTGGTGCCTTTACCTTGGAAAATATCATAGCAGTCACAACAAGGGAACACAGCAAGGCATTATGGCTCTCGCTCCTTCTGTCCCTGATCGCAACTGTGATCTGTCTGCTGCTCTCTTACCCGCTTGCCATGATCCTGTGCAGCAGGAAAGGCGGCCAGCACAGCGTGATCGTATTTATCCTCATCCTTCCCATGTGGATGAATTTCCTGCTGCGTACCCTTGCCTGGCAGACACTGCTCGAAAAGACCGGCGTGATCAACAGTATCCTTTCTTTCCTGCATCTGCCGGCTTTAAATATCATCAATACGCCGCAGGCCATCGTCCTTGGCATGGTATATAATTTCCTGCCTTTTATGGTACTGCCGATTTATAATGCCCTTGCCAAGATTGATGAAAACGTGATCAATGCCGCCAGGGATCTTGGTGCCAGTCCGGTCCAGGTATTTTTCAAGGTAATGCTTCCCCTGACACTCCCCGGCATCATCAGTGGTATTACCATGGTATTTATCCCTGCACTGACAACCTTCGTGATCAGTAATCTCCTTGGGGGAAGTAAGGTTCTTCTGATCGGCAATGTCGTAGAACAGGAATTTACACAGGCCAGCAACTGGCATCTTGGAAGTGGACTTTCCATCGTCCTGATGCTGTTTATCCTGCTGAACATGATCGTTTCTGCAATCTTCGATAAAGATGGGGAGGGCTCTGTATTATGATCAAAACGGCTGCTAAAAAGTTTTATGTGTTTCTGATCTTTCTCTTTTTATATGCGCCCATTGTCACACTGATCGTTCTGTCCTTTAACGCCAGCAGGACAAGGGCAAAATGGGGCGGCTTTACTACCAGATGGTATGTTTCCCTGTTCCGGAATGATGCCATTATGAACGCCCTTCTCAATACACTTACCATTGCTCTCATTGCTTCCCTGACAGCTACCGTCATCGGAACCATTGCCTGCATTGCCATTATCAATATGAAAAAGAAATCCAGAGCCATCTGGATGGGGATCACTAATATCCCCATGCTGAATGCGGATATCGTAACCGGTATTTCCCTGATGCTGCTCTTTTTAAGTCTAGGACTTAAGTTTGGCTATGGAACGATCCTGTTAAGCCATATTACCTTCTGCATCCCGTATGTAATCCTAAGTGTCATGCCGAGGATGAAGCAGTTTAATACCAGTACCTTCGAGGCTGCCCTGGATCTTGGTGCAGGGCCTGTATACAGCTTTTTCAAAGTGGTACTGCCAGATATCCTGCCCGGTGTCCTATCCGGCTTCCTGATGGCATTTACCATGTCACTGGATGATTTTATCATCACCCACTTTACCAAGGGTGCCGGTGTGGATACCCTTTCCACCAAGATCTATACCGAAGTCAAAAAAGGGATCAAGCCGGAAATGTATGCCCTTTCCACACTGATCTTTATAACGGTACTGATCCTGCTCTTACTGATCAATAAAGCGCCTGCTGACAAAAAGCAGAAAGCCTAAGATATATTTTATTTATGATGAAGGAGATACTACAACAATGAAAAAGAAATTACTTGCTGCCATTTGCCTTTCCTTTACCTTTTCCCTGCTGCTGACAGGCTGCGGCGCTGCAAAAAGTGAAAACGGTGAAGTTGTTGTCTACAACTGGGGAGAATATATCGATCCTGATACTCTGACCATGTTTGAGGAAGAAACCGGAATCCATGTGGTTTATGATGAATTTGAGACCAATGAGATCATGTATCCCAAGGTTGAGGCCGGTGCCACTGCCTATGATGTGATCTGCCCATCCGATTATATGATCCAGAAGATGATCCAGAATGATCTTCTTGCCGAGATCAATTTTGACAATATCCCCAATGTGAAAAATATCGGTGACCAGTACTTTGAACAGTCCAAGGAATTTGACCCGGAAAATAAATATTCCGTTCCATACTGCTTTGGAACTGTTGGCATCCTGTATAACAAGACCATGGTGGATGAGCCGGTAGACAGCTGGTCCATTCTCTGGGATGAAAAATACGCAGACAGCATTCTGATGCAGGATTCTGTCAGAGATGCCTTCATGGTAGCCCTGAAGCTGAACGGCTATTCCATGAATACCCTGGATGAAAGCCAGCTTGCTGCTGCCAGAGATTCTCTGATCACCCAGAAGCCCCTTGTGCAGGCCTATGTCATCGACCAGGTCAGAGATAAAATGATCGGCAATGAAGCTGCCATCGGTGTGATCTATTCCGGGGAAGCTATCTATACGCAGAGAGAAAATCCTGATCTTGAATATGTAATCCCGAAGGAAGGCACCAATGTCTGGATTGACAGCTGGGTGATCCCGAAGAACGCATCCAATAAGGAAAACGCAGAGGCCTTTATCAACTTCATGTGCCGGGAGGATATTGCCCTGATGAATTTTAAATACATCACCTATTCTACCCCCAACATGGCTGCCCGTGAACTGATCGAGGATGAGGATATCAAAAACTCCTCCATCGCATTCCCAGATTTCTCTGATTACCAGAATCTGGAAACCTTCCAGTATCTTGGTGAAGAGGGTGATGCTCTTTATAACGATTACTGGAAAGAAGTAAAAGCACAATAGAATACAGGGACGCAGAAGGTCTGACCTGTCTGCGTCCCTGTTCTATTACGGTCTGATCTGACCGTTACCGGTAATTCTGTATTTATAGCTGGTCAGCTCTCTAAGTCCCATAGGGCCTCTTGCATGGAGCTTCTGGGTACTGATCCCGATCTCAGCACCAAAGCCAAATTCAAATCCATCAGTAAACCTGGTAGAGGCATTTACATAAACACAGGCTGCATCCACTTCATTCAGGAATTTCTCTGCATGCTCCCTGTTTTCTGTAATGATCGCCTCAGAATGCTTCGTATTATATTTATTGATATGAGCAATAGCCTCGTCTACATTCTTTACCGTCTTCATAGAGATAATGGCATCCAGATATTCTGTTCCGTAGTCCTCTTCTGTGACCGGTACACAATTGATCACTTCACCGATTTTCTCATCTCCCCGGATCTCCACACTCTTTTCAGAAAGTGCTTTTGCCAGATCTGGAAGCAGCTTTTCCCTGATCTTTTCATGGACTACCAGAGATTCACAGGCATTACATACGCCAAGGCGCTGGGTCTTGGCATTGATGATAATGGGAATAGCCTTTGCAAGGTCTGCATCCTCATCAATATAAATATGACAGTTTCCAGTACCTGTTTCGATAACCGGTATGGTACTGTTTTCCACCACACTGCGGATCAGTCCGGCTCCACCTCTCGGGATCAGGACATCCACATATTCCTTCATTTTCATAAATTCCATGGTCACCGCCCGGTCTGTAGCATCAATAAAGGAAATTGCATCCTCTGTCACACCGCTTTTCTCTAGTCCTTCACGGATCACGGAAACGATCGCCTTATTGGAATAAAGAGCATCACTTCCACCCTTTAATATTACGGCATTGCCGCTTTTAAAGCAAAGTGAAAAAGCATCTGCCGTCACATTTGGTCTGGATTCATAGATGATCCCGACAACTCCCAGCGGCACTCTTCTCTTTTCGATTACAAGACCATTGGGTCTGTGAATGGTTTCCAGCAGCTCTCCTACAGGATCCGGCAGCTGTGTTACCTTTTCGATCCCTTCTGCCATTCCTTTTATTCTCTCTTCTGTCAGTCTGAGACGATCGATCAGTCCTGCCTTCATTCCCTTTTCTTCTGCCCTTGCAAGATCCTTTTCATTAGCCGCAAGGATCCTGTCTGTCTCTGTCACAAGGGCTTCTGCTATCGTAAGCAGTGCCCGGTTCTTCTCCTTTTCAGAAAGCTTCTGTACCTCATATTTTGCCTGCACGGCTTTCTGCCCTGTTTCCTGTAAAGCTGTCATATACTTCCCCTTTCTCTCAGATATGTCTGATCACTTCAGATTCCGTGATCACCATATCCACCCTTCTGTCCTGTTCCTCACAGGGTATTGTAACCGGTGCAATCTGTACATCAAAGGCGAGTCCCGCACTTTTTACAGAGGGAAAAGCCTTAAGGAATCTGTCATAGAATCCCTTTCCATAACCCATCCTGTTTCCGGATCTGTCAAATACAGAGCCAGGTACCAGCACAAGTGTCTTCTGCCCTGCTATTTCCTCTGTGAACAGTTTTTCCTTATCCTCCTGTGGTTCCCGGATATCCTGATAGCCTGCATGAAGGTCAGACAGGGATCTGATTTCATAAAAAGAAATTGTCATTCCCTCTACCACAGGTGCGAAAACACGCTTTGGCGCTTCCGACAGAAACATCTCCTCAACCAGTCCGGTCGTCATCACCTCACTGCGGTAATCCATATAGACAAGTACATTCTCAGCCTCCTGAAACTCCGGCTGTTTTCTGATGTTCTCCCAGATCTGCATACTCTTCTGGAGCCGTACCTCTGCCCCCAGAGCATCCCGATATCCAAGATACTTACTTCTGATACCCTGTTTGTGCATCCTGCTTTTGTTCTCCATAGGCAATCCTCCCTGCAATTTCTTCAGCAACCTTTATTCCATCCATAGCGGCAGAAGTAATACCCCCGGCATAACCGGCACCCTCTCCACATGGGAATAATCCTCTGATATCAGATTCCAGACGTTCATCCCGAAGGATCCTGACCGGGGATGAGGTTCTGCTTTCCACCCCTTCGATCAGGACACTGCTGTCTGAAAATCCCGGAATCACTCTTGAAAAATCCTCCATGCCACGGACAAAATCCCTGGAAAGCTCCTTTGGAAGTATATCATGTACCTTTCCATATGCCCACGCTCCTTTGATACATGGAGAAAAATCTGGCGGAACATGCTCTGCGCATTTCTCTTTCCTGTCAAATGCCTGTGATGCATCTGTCCCTGACACATCAGTTTTTTCGTCAGCTTCTCCCGGCAGGACGGCTTCCCTGAACGTGCCAAGACGCTCTACCGGCACTCTTCCATTCCCTGCAAGATATGCCCTTCTTTCCAGTTCCCGCTGAAAAGCCACACCTGACAACGGGTCTGTCCCATCTCCATAATCAGAAGGATCAATAGTAATAATCACAGCACTGTTGGCATTTTTACTGTCCCGTTTATAATAGCTCATCCCATTCACAGCCAGATGTCCCTCTTCCGAAGAAGCATTTACCACATAGCCTCCAGGACACATACAGAAGGAATATACCCCTCTTCCACCCACGGATGCTGTCAGCTTATAGGGTGCACTGCCAAGGATCTCATTTTCATCCATTCCATACTGGGCATGGTTGATCAGCTTCTGTGGATGCTCTACCCGGAATCCTACTGCAAAGGGCTTTGGCTCCATGGGCACCTTCTTTTTCTGCAGTGCTGCAAAGGTATCCCTTGCACTGTGTCCGGGCGCCAGTACCACATAAGAAGCTTTCAGTGTCTCATGGTTATTGATCTCAACACCGGTGATCCTCCCATTCTCTATCAGCAGATCCGTCACTTTGGACTGAAAGCGGATCTCACCCCCATTTTCAAGGATGGTTTTCCGCATATTCTGAATAACATGATATAATACATCCGTTCCGATATGGGGTTTATAATCATATAATATTTCTTCCGGTGCCCCTTCCCTGACAAAGATGGAAAGTACTTTACGATTCCGTCCTGATTTATCCTTTACCAGGGTATTCAGCTTGCCATCTGAAAAGGTTCCTGCACCGCCTTCTCCAAACTGTACATTGGACTGTGTATCAAGAACTCCCGTCTCCCAGAACTTCCGGACATCACAGGTACGTTCCTCTACTGATTTTCCCCGTTCTAACAGAACAGGCTTAAAACCGGCTTCCGCCAGCATATAACAGCAGAACAGTCCTGCAGGTCCTGCACCAATGATAACCGGTCTCTCTTTCCCCTGATAACCCTGTACTGGGAAATGATATTCTGATCTTTCCATCTGCATGACCTGTTTCCTGTCACAACGTTTATAAACCTGATCTTCCTTTTCTGCTTCTACATCTATACTGTACTGAAAAAACAGCTCCGGCTTTTTCCTGGCATCTACAGACCTGCGTAAGATTGTATAGGACGGTGTTTTTGAAAGCCGCAGCACCTTCCGGATCTTCTGTTCCAGTTCTTCTTTTGTATGGGTGATCGGTAGTTTTAATTGACTGATTCTGAGCATTTCTAGTTCCTTATTGTATTTCCTAACTAAAGTTTTCGTATCAACATTCCCTGTAACGGTCTTTTCAGATCATTGCCTTCTGGCTGCACTTCTTCCAGCTATGACACCGCTTGTCCAGGCGAACTGCAGATTATAGCCTCCGCACTTCCCATCCACGTCCAAAAGCTCTCCGGCAAGATACAGCCCCTTCTGTTTCAGGGACTCCAGATGCTCCGACACTTCCTCCAGCGGAATACCACCTGCACAGACCTGTGCATGTTCTGTACCATTTGACTGTTCAATATGTACGGTAAGCTTCCTGTAGCAGGACATCAGCTTTCTGGTTCCGGAGAGCCCGATCTCCTTTATTTCCAGCTCCTTTTTTAATCCCTGCAGATGCAGTATGGCTCCATTCAGCTTACTGTTTGTAAGTCCAAGCACAAAATCAGAAATTTTATATCCATTCAGCTTTTCATAACGGTCAATGACCATTTCTTCAAAGGCTTCCTCTGTAAATTCCGGCAGAAGATTTATCTCCGCTGTCACTTTTCTTTTTTCAAGAAGAGCATATCCTGCTACCCTGCTGAACTGGAACACCGGAATCCCGGAAATCCCATAATCAGTAAGCTGCAATTCTCCTTCTTCTTCTGCCAGCCTCCTGCCATCTGCCAGTAATGTGATGCGTGCTTTTGTCCGGACCCCTGCTGCTTCCTTCAGAAAAGGATCGCTGCACCGAAGCTGTACAAGTGCCGGGACTACTGGATTTAGATGGTGCCCGAAGCCTTTAGCCAGACGATAGCCATAAAAATCCATTCCCTTTTTCAAGGATGCAGGACTTCCGCAGGCAAGGATCAGTCTGTCAAAAGCCTCTTCCTTCTTTTCATATCTGACAAGAAACTGCTGTTTTTTCTGATGAAAACAGGCCTCTGTTATCTCTGTCTCACACAGAACTCTTACATGATATTTTTCAAGGTTTCTCTCAAGCACATCCCTGATCGTTGCTGCCTGTTCTGTATAAGGATAAAGATAACCATTCCTTTCTCTGATCAGGATTCCGTTCTCCTCAAGGAATCTGATCATATCCTGACAGGAAAATTCATGAAAGAAGTTTTCCAGTTTTGATTTATCCTTACAGTAATACATTCCCATATGAAAATCAAGATTACTGAAGTTACATTTTCCATTACCGGTCGCTAAAATCTTCTTACCAGCTTTATTATTCTTTTCAAAGACAGTCACACTTGCTTTCTGCTCTGCCGCAGCTATCGCTGCCATCATTCCGCACGCTCCGCCGCCTATAATTGCAATTTTCATCTTTTCTCCATTCCCATCAGCTCGAATAAGATTCCAGGAAGTGATACAATTCACTCTCTGTCCTGATCAACTTCATATGAATGATCTCATTCTGAAGCTCCCATGGCAGATTTTCAAGAAGGATCCCTGTATTGAGATACATATGCGTCAGACTTCTGTCGTACACAACCACCTTGTGGTCTTCACAAACAAGATAATATCCTTCTTCAGCTTTTTCATAATTCTTCCGTACAACGACTCGGTCTCCGGAAAAGGATAACAGTTCAACACCGGACAGACCTTCTTCCTGATCCGTCAGAGAAGGACTCTTTTCATAAAGCTCAAGTTCCTGCTGCAGCTCTTCCCTGGTCAGTCCTACATATTTCTGCGGCGCATTTTCTTCCTTTTCTGACATTTCCCCAGTAAAAGCATCATAGGTCATAACGATATAGTCTGTATCAGCTGTCAGAACCGGTGTCTTCTGATATCCTGTTTCTATCACAGTATCTTCTGATTCTTCTTCTGTTTCTTTCTGTTTTTCCTTTACAGTTGTTCCTTCTCCAGGATAAAAAAAACGCTCTGCCATCCCCCCGGAAAAGGCACCTATCGTAAACATGACAGCCGGATAGATAAAAAACAGGCTGATACGTTTTACAAATTTCATAGCAATTCACCTTTTACTATTCCTTTTTATAAACAGTATCAGCCAAAATATCCGATTCTATACTACAGGAGCCTTGTCAGTTTTCCAATAAACAGAATCATTCCCGCAAGAGGAAGCTTTTGGATCTCATCCTCACTTATTGCTTTTAATATAAGAAGTAATATAATATAGATCACAATCCCTACAGGAATGCAAATGATCATGGATACCGTACTTCCTGCAAAAGAACTAAGCAGCTTGTTGAATGCCAGACATACCAGCCCGGCTGCTGCAGCCGTTGCTGCCGGAAAAGCCAGTCTTCTCATATAATCTATCCTGTACTGGATACCCCTGAGCACCAGTATAAAAGACAGCACAGTAAAAACTGCAAGTGGTACAATCTGTGCAATCAGAATACCAAACAGGGAATCTCCCATACTCTGCAGCAAAACAATCATCAGGATACCGTGAGTGATCGCTGCAATCCCCTCCAGACTGAGTACATATCGCATTTTTCTCATTCTGACCAGTAATTCCGCACATGCATAGCTTATTGCAAATAACGGGATCAGGATACTTCCTGTCGCTACCGCCTGTGCCAGTGATGCATTGTTTCCCTTAAAGAACAGATTCAGCAGATTTTCAGAAAACACCGCTGTAAATACAGCCACCGGAAATGAAATCAAGATGATGTGCTGCATAAACTCTGCCATTCTTTCCCTGGCCATACGGAATTCTTCTCTGTCCATAAAATAGATAATCCTTCTGATATACCCTTCATGAAAAAGAATACAGAAAAGAATCATGATCCCCAGCACCGGCAGACACTTTCCATAATAATTTCCCCATAAAAGAACAGTATCAGACGTACCCTCTTTCTGTCTGATAAAAAGGATACCATCCAGCAAAAGAATCCCTCTTCCCAGAAGGGCATATATCATAAATGGCAGTGCTGTGCCCATCAGCATACGAAAAATGTGCTGCCCTCTGTCCTGATTTTTCAGCTGCTCCTTCCTGCCACTGCTCTTACGGTAAATCAGAAATACGAATAATATGTGCAGGAAACCTACAACGGAAGAGATCAGAATACCGATGCTGATACCAATCGCACCATATGCAGCTGCATAAATGCTGTCCTGCAGAAGTGCAGATACCTTCTGCCCATATCTGTAAAGGATCCCTGTACTGATCAGGGACGCAGTGATCATAACTACTGATTTTATGACGATGGAATGAGAAGAAGGAATATGCGATCCATTTCCTTCAAAATACCCCTTCCATACTCCTGTCATGATCTCAAACACAATCGCCGGTGCCATGATACTGATGCACATACCTGCAACCGGCTGGTGCAGTACATTTTTTGCAAATTCCGGTCCGGATAAGGTCAGAAGCGCACTGCACAGAATACCTGCAAAAGTCCCGGCAATCAATGCATTCTTCAGGACTCTGGCGGCGTTTCCATACTGTTCTCGTCTGACACGGTACCTGACAAGTGAAGCTGTTGCTGATGAAAATCCATACGTAAAGAAGCAGCCCGCTGCTACATATAATTCTATGGCAAAGCTGCCAAACGCAACTCCTTTTTCCCCTGTCATATAAATCAGGGGAACCCGGAGGACCAGACTGGCAATGCAGGTAAAGATCAGAACTGTCCAGTAGCTTTCCTTTCTTCTCCCCTTTGCCTCTTTTCCCTTTCTGCTCATAAGTACTCCTTATTTATCAAATATCTCTTGTTATTCCCAGTTTTTCAAGCACAGCTTCCTGCTTCTTTTCCATAACTGCCGCCTCTTCCGGCACCATATGATCATACCCGCACAGGTGAAGCAGGCTGTGAGCTGTAAGAAAAGCAAATTCTCTTTTGGGTGAGTGGCCAAAGCTCTCTGCCTGCTGAAATACCCGTTCTGCAGAAATAATGATATCTCCAAGGATAAGCTCCCCACTGTCAGGATCAAAATAATCTGCCTCTGCCTCTTCTGCAACAGAAAAATCAGCCTCCGTCCTGAAGGGGATCATGGGAAACGACAGAACATCCGTCGGCATATCCTTGTCCCTGAACTGTCTGTTATATTCCTGTATTCCATCATTATCTGTGATCAGCAGATTGACCTGTGCTTCATAGGGGCAGTTCTCACTTGTAAGAACCTCCTCCATAACACTTTCCAGAATTTCCCTGCAGTCAAAAGGAAATGTCATCTCAGTTTCATTTTCAACGTAAGAAGTCATAGTATAGCTGTTCTCCTGCTAATATTTTTTTCATCTGTTCCAGATCTCCAATAGAGATCTCACTCTGGTTCAGGATACCACTGCTTAACTTTTTCTGAAAAACTGCCTCAACCAGCTTGTCATAATCAAGTACTGCCTCTTTGTTTTTTTTGAAGAGATAGCTGATTGACGATATCATGGTATCTGCAAACAGAAGTACTACTGTTTCCCTGGAACGTATTGGTATATCTGGCTGCAGATATTCCTTCAGTATCTGCAGTGCCTGTCCAGGCATATGATATTCCGCCAGAATACCTTCCACGGCTTCATAGGAATTATCATTCTGCAGTACCCCTATCTTGTGATAATATCCCCCTGCTTTGGCTGCGGCTGCATTCATGTAGAGTTTTGATGCGATCCGTTCACACAGATATGCCGTATGGATCGCATGAAAATATTCCTCTTTGGACTGCTCCTTCAGTCTAACAAGGAGCGGGCATTCCGGGTCATTCACATCCATATAAGCATCTCTGGTGCGATATATGATTGAAAAACTAAACAGCTTCAGCAGAATTACCATAAGAATCAGGCTGACCAGCGTATTAAATGCCGGTACGATCAACATTTCCATGGAAAAGCCATCATTTGCCAGCAGGATCTCCCATACACTCAGACATACAAACTGCAGCAGTAATGAACAAAGCAGCGGCCTTCCCACCTGAAAGCTTTCATCCAGTCCGTAGAAAAGATAAACTCCCACCATGCCGATCACAAAATACATGATAAACAGTACCGCATCTCCGTCACTGCAAAGCAGAACACTGATAAGCAGCAGTGTGCTTCCAGCGCTCATGGCAGTCATCCGATCCGAAAAAAGCATCAGTCCAGTGAAAACGGCCAGATAAGGATATCCCCCTTCAGGGATCAGTGGAAAAAACACACTTAATATCAGAAAGAGCAGATATAACAAAAAAAACCGTCCGGTATTTTCCGTATGTTCCTTCTCTGCCATCTGAAACAGCATTCCGCCTGCTGCAATTGACGTGAAAACAACTGTTTCTGCAATTTCATATACTGTTTTCTGATAAAGATAAGCTGCAAATGCTGCAGAAAGCACAGTGAGGAAAAACAACAGCAGCTTCCTGATACTGTCAATTATCTTTTCTTTTGCCATAACCTGATTTTCTGCTTCTGTTTCCCGCTCTGCTTTTTGCACTGTCTTTTTCCTTTGCTTCATATACTTCGTAAGCTTTAACGATCTTTTGTACAAGTGGATGTCTTACCACATCCTTGCTTGTCATATTACAGAATGCAATATCATCAATTCCTTTTAGTACACGTACCGCAATATCCAGTCCGGAAACAGAAGACGGTGCAAGATCCTTCTGTGATGCATCTCCTGTGATAATCACCTTGGAACCGAAACCGATTCTCGTCAGGAACATCTTCATCTGTGCTGGTGTTGTATTCTGGGCTTCGTCAAGGATGATATAGGCATTATCCAGTGTTCTTCCTCTCATATAGGCAAGGGGCGCCACCTCGATCAAACCCTTTTCCATATTTTTCATAAAGGACTCTGCTCCCATGATCTGATACAGGGCATCGTACAGAGGCCGAAGATAGGGATCTACCTTACTCTGCAGGTCTCCCGGCAGAAATCCAAGCTTTTCTCCTGCCTCGATTGCCGGCCTTGTCAGAATGATCCTCTCTACCTCCTGATTCTTGAAGGCTGTGATTGCCATAGCCATGGCAAGATAGGTTTTACCGGTTCCTGCAGGTCCAAGTCCGAACACAAGCATATTCTTACGTATGCTGTCCACATACTGCTTCTGCCCAAGCGTTTTCGGTTTTACAGGTTTACCGGAAACCGTATGGCAGATACAGTCTTTATCTATTTCAAGTAATACATCGCTTTTATTTTCTTCCATACACATGGCAATCGCATAATCAACATTCTGGTCTTCGATGTTGTTTCCTCTCTCTGACAGAGCATTCAGCTCTTCCAGTACATTCTTCGCCATTTCAGCATTCCGGTCTGCTCCGCTTATGATGATCTTTCCATTTCTGTCGGTAATCGAAACGTCAAACTGTCTCTCCAGTTTCTTTACATTTCTATCAAACTGTCCGAACAGATTCTGGATATGTCCGGCCGACACCTGTACTTCTCTCACGCCTGTTTCCATTTATTCTCCCTGCACCTCTCCGGTCATACGGATCTCTGTCTTCTGCAGCCCGGAGCATGGTGCCGTTACTTCAAATTCCACTATAAGGGCATAAATCCCCTTATATTTCTTTATTGTAACATCTTTTTTTATATTTTGTACCCCTTTTTCCTCTAAAGTTTCTACAAATTTCTGAATTTTATGCTCCATTTGCTTCCGGATCTCTGCCTGTTCATAAATTCTTTCCTCTGTAACATACTCCCTGTTTTTTTCAGAAATCAGGTAAAAGGGAATCAGAAAATTTCCAAACAGCCGCATCTGCTCTGTCTCCATGATACAATCCCCTTCCCGGTATGCTTTCCCCGGGAGACCCAGATGAAATACCCTTTTTCCTACAAGCATCCACAGTCCTTTTTTCTCTCTTCCTGTATATGTCCTGTACTCATATTTTTCCGGGAACTTCCATTCCCTGTCAAAAGAAAAAGACAGCCTAACGTCTGCATCAGCCCTGCAGTATTCATATCTCTTTACTTCTCCGTTCTCATTCATGATCGGGACACATCCTTCTACCAGAATATCTCCCTTCTGTACCATATCCCCTTCCTTAACAACAGGGTTGCCGCTTCTTGTGATCATGCCCACGATCGTACCATCCCTGTCAGCCACCAGATCATAGCCCTCATCGGGTGTGCCTTCCTCCCCTTCTTTTATTTCCGGGAATTTTTCATTTTCTCTGATCTGGATCACAAGACTGGTTCCGTCCATTCTTGCAGACGTCCATGTGACAACCGGAAACTCATTCCTGATCTTCTTTTCCACATCTTCCATGGCAAGCTGCTTTTTTTTCATTCCGGTTTTAATATTGTTTTCAGACAGGAAATCCATAAGAACCTCCTCTGTCACATAATGGTTTCCTGTGATCCGGATATTCCATATATACCCAGACATAAGGATCCAGAAAAGCAGACTTAAGATAATACCCGAAAGAAAAATTTTTCGTTTCTGGACCTTTACCATAAGAAAGGGCAGTCCACAACGTTTAGTTATGACTACCCTTGTTCCTGTCTTTCTTGTGATCTTTTTCAGCTGCCGGAATGCCTTCAGGCTGACTGACATCGTATAAAAGCTTCCGTGGTTCTGTATATCCCACAGCAGAATGTTATGATTCCCACATAAATTGATAAACCGCTCCGGAGAATACCCACTAAGACGGATCCTCACATATCCCTTCAGGAAACGAATCAACTGCAGCATTCCATACCTCACAACTTAAATTTGGCTCTCTTACAGGAAACTGATGGTTTCGATCATTCCCCTGATCTTCATATCCTCATTAGTATAGTAGGAAATCGTAAGCTTCTTTCCTTTCAGTTCTATCTTTCTGTTTTTTCCCTGCAACAGGATCAGATCATCAGAATACTGCAGTATCCCTTTATAATTTTCCACGAAAATATCATTTTCTCCGGTCACTGTTATGATGGATGCCCCAAGGAGCGAATCCTTTGGAAGCTTTAAAGACTCCACCACCAGCTCCCTTTTTTCCCGGATCTGCATTCTGTGATTCTTTTTTTCTTTTTTCATCATGCTATACTATATGACAGAAAAAGAGCTGGCAGAACTACTTTAGGATCTGATGTATGATCGCACCTTCTTTTTTCACTTTGTCTCCAATATGAAATGCCTTCCGCAGCCGTTCCTCACAGGCAAGACGTTTTGCTTCCTCATTGGAATGAATATAGGCCAGTGGTTCTCCTGCCTTTACATGACTTCCCACCTTCTTTGTAAGGACAATTCCTACAGAAAGATCGATCGCACTCTCTTTGGTCTCCCTGCCGCCACCAAGGATCAGAGAGCAGATACCTACCTCATCACACTGAATCTTTTCCACGTATCCGTCCTTCTCAGAAAGAAGTGGTGTAATACTGGATGCCTTTGGCAAAAGATCAGTTTCATACACCATCCTCTTATCGCCTCCCTGTGCCTCCACAAGCTCTGCCAGCTTATCAAGTGCCTTTCCGCTGTCGACTGCCTCCTTCAGCATCTCTCTTGCCTGCTGCTCATTCTCTGCGATCTCTGCCACCATAAGCATACAGCTTCCAAGTGTCATGCAAAGCTCTGTGAAATCCGCAGGTCCATGTCCCTTCAGTGTTTCGATCGCTTCCTTTACCTCAAGGGCATTTCCTACAGCATTTCCAAGTGGCTGATCCATATCAGAGATCACAGCCATCATTTTTCTTCCGGCATTTTTCCCAATCGTCATCATCTCACCGGCAAGCAGCATGGCATCTGCTTCTTCCTTCATAAAAGCACCGCTTCCCGTCTTCACATCAAGGACAATGGCATCTGCTCCGGCAGCCAGCTTTTTACTCATAATAGAGGATGCGATCAGTGACATATTATCTACTGTGGCCGTTACATCCCGCAGAGCATACAGCTTCTTGTCGGCCGGTGCCAGATTCTTTGTCTGTCCGATAATGGAAATTCCGATCCTGTTCACCTGGTCGATAAATGCTCCTTCACTTAAGGAAGTAGAAAATCCCTGGAAGCTCTCCAGCTTGTCAATGGTGCCGCCGGTATGTCCAAGTCCTCTTCCGCTCATCTTGGCAATCTTAACACCACAGGCACTGACCATAGGCGTCAGGGCAAGGGACGTCTTATCTCCCACGCCACCTGTACTGTGTTTATCTACCTTGATTCCCTGAATGCCTGACAGATCAAGCTGATCCCCGCTCTCTGCCATAGCCATGGTAAGTGCAGCTGTCTCCTTTTCATTCATGCCGTTAAAATAGATTGCCATCATCATGGCTGACATCTGATAATCCGGGATATTCCCTTTTGTGTAACCCTCAATCATAAAAAAAATCTCGTCCCGTGAAAGTGTGCCTCCGTTTCTTTTTTTCATGATCAGATCATACATGCGCATAGTCACATTCTCCCTTCTCCTTTATTTATGATAAGGCTCCCCTGACAGGATACGGAAGCTCCGGTAAATCTGCTCCAGCAGTATGACCCGCATAAGCTGATGAGGAAAGGTCATTCTGGAAAAAGAAATTGCCTCATCTGCCCTCTTTGTCACACTCTCATGCAGTCCCAGCGAACCCCCGATCACAAACTGGATATGGCTTTTCCCCATCGTCATCAGCTTTTCAAGTCTCTCAGAAAGTTCTACGGAATCATATTGCTTCCCCTGGATTTCAAGTGTAAAAAGAAAAGCATCCTCTTTGATATATTTTAATATCCTGGATGCCTCTTTCTTTTTGATCTGTTCCTCCAGCGCTTCTCCTGCACTGTCCGGTGTCTTTTCATCTGCAACCTCGATGATCTCCAGCCTGCAGTAGCCGGAAAGCCGCTTACTGAATTCCGTAATGGCTTCCCGGTAAAATTTTTCTTTTACTTTTCCTACACAGATAACTGTTATTTTCATAAATCCGTTTCTTTTTCCTGCCCATTCTTTTCAAAAATGGATGCATAGATCTCATCAGCCAGCCGTTCCAGATAATCCTGATCCAGATTCATAAACTTTCCTGAAATCAGTTCCTTTACCCTTTCTGTTCTGGCAAAATACTTTGCTTCTTCCTCTTCCTGATCAAAGTGCAGTGATTCGTCAATGGCCTTTGCTGAAAGATTGGTCATACACCACTTTTTGATCTCACTTGTCAGATTGTTCTCACTGCCGGCCTTCTTTTCAAATATTCTGGCACTTCTCAAGGAAACACAGCCCATAATGATGAAAAGCAGAAAAAGCGCCCCCATAACGCCACTGATCATATACTTGTTCAGCCCTCTGACCGGTATCACATCCAGAAAATAAAGGACAACCAGAATAAATCCAGCTATACCCACGATCAGCAGAGTATAGGCAGAAGACCTGTTATTCTCTGCTTTCTCTGTATTATTTACATACGAAGCCATAAAAACACCTCCCCGGGACGCAGATCACTCTGCTATTTTATACTTCGAAATCAGACACGGTACCCCTATATTTTTATTTACAGACGGCTGCATCCATATAAAGTTCTCTTCATCCCCGATCATCACAAGAATAGTGCGGTTTCCCTTTTTATCCTTATTGGCATTCTGGTAAACCCAGGTTCCATGGTCTGCTGTGCCTTCCCATTCCTCCATCTTGTCATTCAGGTCTGTTGTTGTCACATAGAAGTCCCCGTTCAGAAGTCCACCACTGTAACTGCCGATCCGGTTTCCCACATAACGTTCCCCCTTCTTGAAATTCGCCGTATTAAAATCAAAATGCTCGGATCCTTCTCCATCCGGCAGATCATTTGCAAATCCGCCCGTGTACTGATGATACGTATACAGATCTGTATTTTTGCTGTCATTATGCACATGATAATGGATAAAGGTTCCCTTGCCATCCCGTTTTCCGTCTTTCCAGGTTCCATAATAATACTGGTTATCTGCATAAACGGCAATTCCCGTTCCGGAAGGAAGTCCATTGCTGTCCTTATCTCCATAATAGTAGAAATCTGTAGAACCCCGCAGGCTGTAGCTCATGGCCCGGAAGCGGTCAAGGGATGCCAGATCATCCAGTGCCTTCTGATTGCTGTCAGCCCAGTACCCCATCATTTCCTTAAGCTGACTATCTTTGTCATAGGTAATCTTGCTGTAGTCCACAGTACCATTCTGCATAATTTCCTGATAGGGGGTCTGTTCCGGAAGCGGGGAGGCATCTGCCTTCCCGTCCGTTTTCTCCTCCGCCCCGGTCTGTGCGGGAGTTGCAGCTGCTATTTCCTGCTTCTCACCTGCATTCTGCTCCGGCATATTCTCATCAGCATAATCCATAATGCTTTCCTGCAGATCTTCATTCCGGCTTTCACTGTTATTTTTATTTTTGACAGCAGATACCACAAAAGTGATAAACAAAACCAGTACGATCAGCACAAAAGGAAGGATTGTTACAATAATTTTTGCTTTTTCCTGATCAAATTCTTTTTTCATTTATTTATTTCTCAAATACTCATCAATGCCTTTTGCTCCTGCTTTTCCGGCACCCATTGCCAGAATAACAGTCGCTGCTCCTGTTACCGCATCGCCACCGGCATAAACACCTTCCTTGGATGTCTGTCCATTCTCTTCTGCCGCAACAATACATTTTCTCTTGTTGATCTCAAGACCTTTGGTCGTGGAAGAGATCAGCGGATTCGGAGAAGTTCCAAGGGACATGATAACGGTATCCACATCAATCACAAACTCAGATCCAGGAACCTCCACAGGACGTCTTCTGCCGGATTCATCAGGCTCTCCGAGCTCCATTTTAATGCAGCGGATGCCTTTTACCCAGCCCTTTTCATCTTCAAGAATCTCTACCGGGTTAGTCAGCAGATTAAAGATAATGCCCTCTTCTTTTGCATGATGTACTTCTTCTACTCTGGCAGGCAGCTCTTCCTCGCTTCTTCTGTATACGATATGAACCTCACTGCCAAGACGGAGTGCTGTTCTTGCTGCATCCATGGCTACGTTACCACCGCCTACAACAGCAACCTTCTTACCTCTCATGATAGGAGTATTGGAATCTTCATTAAATGCCTTCATCAGATTGCTTCTTGTCAGGTACTCATTGGCAGAGAATACCCCGTTTGCCTGCTCACCGGGAATACCCATGAACTTCGGAAGTCCTGCGCCGGATCCGATAAATATGGCATCAAAGCCCTCTTCATTCAGCAGCTCATCAATGGTAACGGATTTTCCGACAACCACGTTGGTTTCAATCTTTACACCAAGTGACTTAACGTTGTCGATTTCCTTCGCTACGACTCTGGTCTTCGGAAGTCTGAATTCAGGGATACCATAAACCAGTACACCGCCTGCTTCGTGAAGTGCTTCAAAGATCGTAACATCATAGCCCATCTTGGCAAGATCGCCGGCACAGGTAAGTCCTGCAGGACCGGATCCGATCACAGCAACCTTCCTACCGTTCTTCTCTGCAGCTCCCTGGGGTTTGATTCCGTTTTCGGAAGCCCAGTCTGCTACGAAACGCTCCAGCTTTCCGATGGAGATAGGCTCTCCCTTGATACCTCTGATACATTTGCCTTCACACTGACTCTCCTGAGGACATACACGTCCGCAGACTGCCGGAAGTGCAGAGGATTCGGAAATGATCTGATAAGCACCTTCGATATCGTCATTCTTTACCTTCTCAATGAACCCCGGAATGTTAATGGATACCGGGCATCCCTTCATACACTGGGCATTCTTGCAGTTGATACATCTGCTTGCTTCTTCTTTTGCTTCTTCTCCATTATAGCCAAGGCAGACCTCTTCAAAATTGGTTGCTCTTACCTTCGCATCCTGCTCTCTGACAGGTGTCTTCTTTAATACGTCCATTAGTCATTACCTCCGCAGTTTCCGCAGCCGCCGTGATGGGTTGCTCCTTCTTTTGCTGCAAGATAGGCTCTTCCTTCTGCAGTCTTATAAATCTGTTGACGCTGCATAGCTTCATCAAAATTAACCTGCAGTCCATCAAATTCCGGTCCGTCAACGCAGGCAAACTTCACTTCTCCTCCTACAGTGACACGGCAGGCGCCGCACATACCGGTTCCGTCTACCATAATAGGGTTTAAGCTGACTACAGTAGGGATATTCAGTTCCTTTGTCAGTTTACAGACAAATTTCATCATGATCATTGGTCCAATGGCGATACATACATCATAATGATTACCTTCATTTACAAGATCGGTAATGGTCTGCGTTACCATACCGCTTCTTCCATAGGAGCCATCATCTGTGGTAACAAAAAGACGGCCTGCAACTGCTTCCATTTCCTTTTCAAGGATCAGGATACTCTTTGTCTTTGCACCAACGATGACATCTGCATCAATGCCGTTCTCATGGAGCCATTTTACCTGCGGATAAACAGGTGCAGTTCCCACTCCACCCGCAACAAAAAGGATTTTCTTTTTCTTCAGTTCTTCCTTATCTTCGTGAACCAGCTCAGAAGGCTGTCCAAGAGGACCTACAAAATCGTGGAAGGCATCACCTGTCTTTAAATGAGACATAAATTCTGTTCCGGCTCCGACTACCTGGAATACGATAGTAACGGTTCCCTTTTCCCTGTCATAATCACAGATGGTAAGTGGGATTCTTTCTGCCCTTTCATCTGTTCTTACGATCACAAACTGTCCCGGCTGGCAGGACCTTGCCACTCTTTTTGCTTCCACCACCATGTAATAAATATTGGGTGTCAGTTCTTTTGCTTCTAAAATCTTGTACATCTCTATATCCTTTCCTGTTTTATATTAACGGGATCAGTCCCATCTGACCGTTTTCATCATAAATCAGTCTGTTTGGGGTTCCCGTATAAACTTCCACGGCATACATTCTTTCTTCTTTTTTCCTATTGCCATTGCCGTCGGTGACATACTCACCAAATATATAATAATAGCTATTTCCAATTTGCACAACAGTTTCATACACAAAGGAATGAATTCCCGTCTCACCAAAGGCATGTCCCTTTTCATCTGTCAGGATATGCTGTGCCATCAGCGCCCTGATAACAGCTGAGGAAGCTGTATTTAAGGAAACACTGCCATCCATGGTAAATTCATAGCTTCTGCTTGTCACTTCGCTCTTTACACCTTCATCTGAAATCACAACAAACTTGTAATTACTTCTTCCAAGAGGCATGGAAATAGGTTCTGTATAGAGAATACTGCTGCTGTCAGGCTCTGATTTATCTGTTGTATAGTAAATGCTGCAGCCCACCGGAATATCCATCTCAATCAGGGTCGGCACCTGATATTTCCCACTCTCCGGTAAAACCGCCGGTGCCTCCGGTACTGTCAGATTAATGGAATACCAGTTTCTTACTACGTCACTTTCTATACCATATTCATTGATAAAAACGGCGTTAACCTGATATCTGCCAGCTTCCAGAAAAATTGGGGATGTGTATATCTCTGAGGAAGCTGTAGGCGTTGTTCCATCCAGTGTGTAGTAAATATGCCCGGTCGTATTGGCCTGCAGCCGCAGGTAAAGAACCTCATCATAATTTCCACTTTCATAATTATACACCGGAGGAAGCGCCATATAATGCTGAAAGGCAGTGGTAATGCTTTCATCTCTGCAGTCTGAAAGCAGATCATTGATCGCATCAAACCGCCCCTGCTTTTCATAAAGCCGGATCACCCTTTCATAAAGCTTTTCCATTTCTTCAGACGGAAATTGTCCTTTATCGATTTCTTCTGTCAGTACCTGGATTGCTTTTTCTGTATCATCAAGCTGTTCATAGCACGATGCCAGAAGCAATGTGTTTCTGACTATATCTCCCTCCTGCCTTCCCGCTTTTTCAAGCAGTGCCGCAGCTTCCCGGTATTTTCCCTGATCAGCCAGCTTTTCAGCCTTCTGTGTCTGGTAGGAAGCAGAATAATGAATATACAGAAGAGGAACAGATATCACTATGGCAAGCAGTGCCGCAGCAAGACTGATCACCCTTGACCGGATACGGCTTCTGTTCATTTCTTCCAGAAAGAATCCTTCATGCTCCTTGCCGTTTTTTTCAGCCTCCTGTCCGTTTCCCTCTGTTTCTCTTTCCTTAATCTCTTCTCCAACCGTTGACAGAGTTTCTGTTATGCTGTTTTCTATTTCTGGCTCAAAATCCGGTACAATCCTGATTTCAAGTCCACATGATTCGCAATAGAGATGTCCAGGTTCGATCTCTTTCCCGCACGACGGACATTTCATATAAAACACTCCCTGCTCTGTTTCCTGTGCCTTTTATTTCTGCAGTTCTACAGACTGGATGCAGTTATTCAAAAGCATTGCGATCGTCATCGGTCCGACACCGCCCGGAACTGGTGTAATGGCGCTGCAGATCTCTGCAACATCATCAAAATCCACATCTCCACACAGCTTATTATCTGCATCCCTGTTGATACCAACGTCGATCACAACTGCACCTTCTTTTATATATTCCCTTGTGATCATCTTCGGTTTTCCAATGGCTGCGATCAGAATATCTGCTCTTTTTGCTACTTCCTTCAGGTTTGCTGTCCTGGAATGAGCCACGGTAACTGTAGCATTCTCACGAAGCATCAGAAGTGCCATCGGCTTGCCTACGATATTGCTTCTCCCAAGGATCACACATTCCTTTCCTTCTATGGAAATACCGGAACGCTTTAAGAGCTCGATCACACCTGCCGGTGTACAGGACACAAAGCCAGGCTGTCCAATACAGAGTGCACCTACACTCTCCGGATGGAATCCGTCTACATCCTTCTTTGGATCGATCGTGCGGATCACCTTGTTTTCATCGATATGTGCAGGCAGCGGAAGCTGGACAAGAATACCATTTACATCCTTTCGGCCATTCAGTTCACGGATCAGCGAAAGGAGCTCTTCTTCTGTAGTTTCCTCCGGCAGCTCATAAGAAAGGGATCCGATCCCGATATATTCACAGCCCTTCTTTTTATTTCTTACATACACGGTCGAAGCCGGATTGTTGCCAACCTGGATCACAGCCAGGGTAACTTCCGTTCCCTCCGCTTTCAGCTTCGCCGCTTTTTCTTTCAGTTCATCCTTAATGGCAAGAGAAATTGCCTTTCCGTCGATAATCTGTGCCATACTGTCCTCCTTAAAATAAACCGGTGATCACACCCTCTTCATTAACATCAATATTAAAGGCTGCCGGTGCCTTCGGAAGTCCCGGCATGGTCATGACAGCGCCTGTCAGTACCACCACAAATCCGGCTCCTGCGGATACATAGGCCTCTCTGACACTGATGGAAAAGCCCTCCGGTCTTCCAAGAAGCATCGGATCATCTGACAGGGAATACTGGGTCTTTGCCATACATACAGGAAGCTTTCCAAATCCGAGCTCCTCCAGCTTCTTAAGCTGCTTTGAAGCAGCTGAAGTATAATTGACTCCATCAGCACCGTAAATCTCCCTGGCAACTGTCTCAATCTTTTCCTTTAAGGAAAGCTCATTCTCATACAGAACATGGAAATCACTTTCCTTGTTCTCCAGTGTGTCAAGTACCTTTTCAGCCAGAGGAATACCGCCTTCACCGCCTTTTTTCCATACTTCAGAAAGTGCAAATTCACAGTTTCTCTCTTCGCAGAATTTCCGGATATAGGAAATTTCTGCCTCTGTATCTGTTACAAAGCTGTTCAGCGTCACCACGATCGGTACGCCGAACTTATGCAGGTTTTCTATATGCTTCTCCAGATTGACGATTCCCTTATGGAGTGCATCCATATTTTCTGCAGACAGTTCGTTTTTGGGAACACCTCCATTATATTTCAATGCCCGCACAGTCGCAACCAGAACAACCGCATCCGGTTTTAATCCTGCCATACGGCATTTGATATCCATAAACTTTTCTGCACCAAGGTCTGCACCGAATCCAGCCTCTGTGATCACATAATCAGCCATTTTAAGTGCCATCTTGGTTGCTCTGACAGAATTACAGCCATGGGCAATATTGGCAAAAGGCCCACCATGTACAATCGCAGGAGTATGCTCCAGCGTCTGGATCAGATTGGGCTTTAACGCATCCTTTAAAAGAGCTGCCATGGCGCCCACTGCCTTTAGGTTCGCTGCAGTGACAGGCTCTCCTTCATAATTGTAGGCAACCACCATTCTTCCAAGACGCTGTTTTAAATCCTTCATATCATCAGCAAGGCACAGAACCGCCATAATCTCAGATGCAACAGTGATCACGAAATGATCCTCTCTGACAAAACCGTCTGTCTTTGCCCCAAGACCAACCACAACATTACGAAGAACACGGTCATTCATATCAAGGCAGCGTTTCCATACAACACTTCTTGTATCAATCCCAAGCTCGTTTCCCTGCTGGATATGATTGTCCAGCATAGCTGCAAGCAGATTATTGGCAGAAGTAATAGCATGAAAATCACCGGTGAAGTGAAGATTCAGATCCTCCATAGGCACCACCTGTGACAGACCGCCTCCGGCCGCACCGCCTTTGATCCCAAAGCACGGTCCAAGGGAAGGCTCTCTTAACGCGATCACCGCTTTCTTTCCCAGTCTGCCAAAGGCCTGTCCAAGACCTACACTTGTCGTTGTCTTGCCTTCTCCTGCCGGAGTCGGATTGATCGCTGTCACAAGAATCAGCTTTCCATCCGGGTTTTTACTGATTCTTTCCATGTATTCATCAGAAAGCTTGGCTTTATACTTTCCGTATAGCTCCAGCTCATCCTCTGTAATATCAAGCTTTTCCGCTACCTCTCTGATCGGTAAAAGCTCTGCCTCCTGCGCAATCTGAATATCTGTTTTCATGCCCTGCTTCCTTTCTCTCCCCTATGATTTATAGCTGTTCCTCTATGTACTGCTCAAACTGTTCCATGCTCATCAGTACCTTTCTTGGCTTGGTACCTTCCTCTTCGCCTACCACGCCAGCTTCACTGAGCTGATCCATGATCCTTGCTGCCCGGTTAAAACCGATCTTAAACATTCTCTGCAGCATACCAATGGATGCCTTGTCCTTTTCAATGATGAACTTTCCGGCCTCCACGAAATATTCGTCTTTATCAGACGTCGTATCTGCACTGCCTCCTGCAGAGGCTGCTCCCATATCTGCGATCTTTTCTTCGATATCATTGCTGTAAACATTGCCAAGTCTCTGATTCTTCAGATATTCAACCACATCTGATACTTCCTTGTCTGATACAAAGGCGCCCTGTACTCTGGCCGGCTTGGTATAGCCCTGTGGATAAAAGAGCATGTCGCCCTTTCCAAGAAGCTTTTCTGCCCCGTTCATATCAAGGATAGTTCTGGAATCCACACCGCTGGATACACTGAAGGCGATACGGCTTGGCATATTGGCCTTGATCAGACCGGTAATAACATCGACGGAAGGACGCTGCGTAGCAATGATCAGATGGATACCGGCCGCTCTTGCAAGCTGCGCCAGACGGCAGATGGATTCTTCTACCTCCCCAGGAGCTACCATCATCAGATCAGCAAGCTCATCTACGATGATCACGATCTGCGGCATCTTTGCAGGTATTTCTGTTTCTCCCCTAGCTTGCATTTCTTCCAGCTTTTTATTATACCCCTTCAGGTCACGGACATTGAAATCAGCAAATCTCTGATATCTGTCTGTCATTTCCGCAACACCCCAGTGAAGGGCTGCCGCAGCCTTCTTGGGATCTGTCACTACCGGGATCAGCAGATGAGGAATACCATTATATACACTCAGCTCTACCACCTTTGGATCCACCATGATCAGCTTCACCTCATCTGGCTTCGCCTTATAGAGAATACTCATGATCAGAGTATTGATACATACGGATTTACCGGATCCTGTTGCTCCGGCGATCAGCATATGCGGCATCTTTGCAATATCTGTTACCACCGTCTTACCGGCAATATCCTTTCCAACTGCAAAGGCAAGCCTTGAGTCAAACTCCTTAAACTCCTTTGTATCCAAAAGATCCCTTAAAGCAACTGCTGTATTCTCTCTATTCGGTACTTCGATTCCAATGGCTGCCTTACCGGGTATTGGTGCCTCGATACGGATATCGGTAGCCGCCAGATTCAACTTGATATCATCGGAAAGTCCCACGATCTTGCTGACCTTAACTCCCTGTTCCGGCTGCAGCTCATATCTTGTAACTGCAGGTCCCTGACTGATGTCCGTAATCGTCACCTTAACACCAAAGGTCTGCAGTGTCTGTCGCAGCCTCTCTGCCGTCTCACGCAGCTCTCTGGAAGAATCTACACTCTTTGCCTTCCCTTTCCTAAGCAGGTCTATTGGCGGGAAATGATATTCCTTCTCCACAGACTTCTTCTCATGAAGCTTCTGATACATTTCTCCTGTCACAACCGTGCCTACCGCACCGGAAGAGCTTCTGACCGCACCAGGATCCTTCTTCAGTGCTGCTACCGGTTTTACTGGTGTTTCTTTTCTGACTGGCTGTTCCTGCCTTACCGGTACAGCTGCCGGGGATTCATATACAGGCTCCTCCTGACAAGATACTGTATCCTCCTGATAAGATGTCGTCTCCTCCGGATAAGACATCTCCTCATCCTGTACAAAATCTGCTCCGGTAATCTCCATCATGGCATCACTGCCATCCTCTTCTTCATAGTACGAAGAAGCTGCAGAATCTGAGGCTCCTGATGGCAGTTTTTCTATCTCTTCTTCCTCTGCTGTCTCTCTCTGCCCATGATCAGACACGCTCTTCAGATTGATCTCATGCATGTCATCCCTTGTTTTCTCTTCTTTCTCATCTCTTGCAAGTGACGTATCCATCATGACACCACTGACCTTTTTATCCATACGGAGAATTTTTTCATTCTCCAGCTCTTCCTCATAAAGCTGCCGCTCTCTTGCAGCTCTTCTTCTTTCCTCTTCCTGCTCTTCCCTGCGGATCCTCGCACGCTCCTTCCGGTATCTGGCATCCTCCCTGGTCCGCTCATACACCTTCTGGCTCCCCTTTCTGACACCGGTAACAAAGGATTTGTCTGTGATCACAACGATACAGATGACCGCCCCGACAAGAATTGCCAGCACGGATCCTACAAGTCCAAGAAAATGATACATCAGATAGGCCAAGGTTCCTGCAATGACACCTCCACCGTTTTTGTTCTCGCTGCATCCCGTATAGATTTCTCTGATCTGATAACTCTCTGCCAAAGAAGGGCGTCCCGTAAACAGATCGAATACACTGCCGATCAGCAGAAACAGGATAACCCCTGCGATCAGCTTCCTGGTGGCAATACTGTTTCCGCTGTTTACCATGCCAAATGCAATCATTACAAAAAAAGCAATTGGTACAATATAAGCCAGTAGCCCAAAAATTCCAAACATCACATGGCTGATCTGATCTCCTGCTACACCAATTACTCCAAAATTGCACAAAAAGAGAACCACTGCTACCGCAAGTAATCCGATCAGTATAATCTCATTTCTGATCGCAGAATCCATGGGTGCACTGCTTCTTTTCTGTGTGCTGCTACTGTATTTTCTTCCCGAAGTTGTCTTTCTCTGACTGTTTCCGACTGATTTTCTGCTGTTGTTATAATTGCTTCTGCCGGAACTTTTTTTTGCCTGCGCCATCTACAAAAACATTTCCTTCCGCACTTCTTTGTTTACAAAGCGTAACAAGATATAGTATATCATTTTCATCCTCTCTTGTCACCCTTAAGATTTTTTCCTTTTTTAGTGTTCTTTTTTTCGATCAGTTCATAAAGCTTTTTCATTGCTTCCCTGATACCTCCCACTTCGTCAATGATCCCCTCTTTCACAGCCTCTTCCCCGACCAGTATGGTACCTACATCCTTGGTCAGGACTCCGGTTTCCATCATCAGCTCCTCAAAACGCCTCTGTGAAACCTCACAGTGATCACAGACAAAGCTTGTGATCCTGTCCTGTATCTGTTTGAAATAATCAAAGGTCTGCGGCACGCCGATCACCATTCCGTTCATCCGCACCGGATGGATCACCATGGTTCCTGTAGGAACAATAAACGAATAATCTGTACTGACCGCTATGGGACCGCCAATGGAATGACTGCCTCCAAGTACAAGAGATACGGTAGGCTTACTCAGAGATGCGATCATTTCTGCTATGGCAAGTCCTGCTTCCACATCCCCGCCCATGGTATTCAGAAGCACAAGTACCCCATCGATCTCACTGCTGTCTTCTATGGCTGCAAGCTGTGGCAGGATATGCTCATATTTGGTTGTTTTGGAATTGCTTCCCAGGTTATCGTGCCCCTCTACCTCCCCTATAATGGAGATCAGATGAATGGTCCTGTTTTTATCATTCCGGTCCAGTGTAGCCTGCCCGCTTTCTTCTATTTTTTCACTTCTGTGCCTTTCTGCTTCTATTTTTTCATTTTTCTTATCAGACATTTTTCCTCATATCCTTTCTTTTTCCTTAGTATATGAGTTTTTATAATGTCTATACAGAACCGCTCTTCCTGCAATTAAAATGGATCCATCGGATCCTTTTTTGATTGTGCGCAGGATAATGAAAAATCCTGCAGATGCGATTATTGCAAATGCACCTGCAGGATCCAGACAGCTGTCTTATGGATCAGATATCGAAATCGTCTCCCTCTTCGATATCAATATCAAAATCATCTTTTCGCTTATCGAGTTTGAAATCAAAGTTCCGTTTCACATGCTTCTTCGGTAAAGGAAGCGGGTTTTCTATATAATTGACTTTCTTTTTTTCTTTCTTTTCTTCCACCGTCTCCATCTCCCCTCTGCTTTCCGGTTCCTCTGTCAAAGCCATTTCCACCTCTTCCACTGCCTCGTCAACTGACAATGAAGATCCTTTTCTTTCTGCGATTCTATCCATCAGGAGCTGTATTCCTGCAGTGCCAAGTACGGATCCTGGCAGAAGAAACACAAAAAATGGCGACAGTCCCTGAAACTGTACAGCTGTGAAAGAACTGATCCACCAGGAAAACTGCTCTATAAGAGTATTTCCTGTTATCCCTGTATATTTCATCAGGGTGCCAAAACAGCCAAGCAAAATACCGCACGGATAAATAAGGAAAATCCTGTTTTTAGAATCTTTCCGTCTCTCCAGAAGCTGTGCTGCATGGAAAGCTGCCACTGCCAGAAATACAACTATCAGGAAAACTGTCATAAGATGCCAGATCAGAAGCACCCCGCTTACAAAGCCTGTCAGAAAAATCAGGAATTCATCCATGCTCCTTCTGTGAAAGCCTCCCTTGTTTATTTTCTGCCTGCATAGGCCAGTCAGCAGCAGCAAAAAGCCAAAGCCTGCCAGATAGATATTTTCCGGTCTTGCCGCAAATATAAGCTGCCAGAAAAATGGAAATACAGAAAAAAAGAGTGCCTCCAACAATGCTGCTGTCCTTCCTGATAGGGCAAAGCAGCCAAAGTATAAAAGCACTACAGTAGCACACTGAAGCAGCAGCTGCATCACAGCCACTGCTTCCAGTTTATTTCCCGTAAATTTCAGTACATCTGTCAGGATTTCTGTATAGGCAAAAACGACTCCGCTTGTCATCACCGGCTCATTTTTTTCTTCGCGGATCATGGATGCTTCATAAAGAGATGCGTCATCGCTGAGTGGAATCTGCCCGTCTGCCAGCAGAAATCCCCTGATCCCTGCACACAATACAAATATCAGGCAAAATAATATTCCTGCTGTTATTTTTCTTTTTTTATTCATCGTAGTTGTGGTATACGGCCTGTACATCATCATCTTCATCCAGCAGATCCAGAATCCTGTTTAAATTCTTGATTGCTGTTTCATCAGTAAGCTCTACATAGTTCTGCGGGATCATGGTGATCTCTGCAGAAGCTGCCTCTACACCGGCTTCCTGAACTGCCTTTAATACCTCATCAAACGCATCGGGATCTGTGATGATCTCAAAGCTGTCCTCTTCTTCGGAAAAATCTTCAGCTCCGGCATCCAGTGCAAGCATCATCAGTTCATCTGCATCCTTGTCACACTCTTCCTTGTCAATGATGATCTGACCCTTCTTGTCAAACATAAAGGATACACAGCCAGGTGTTCCTACATTACCGTTTCCTTTGGTAAATGCATTTCTTACATTGGCTGCTGTTCTGTTCTGATTATCTGTCAGTGCATCAACAATAATGGCAATACCATTCGGACCATATCCTTCATAAGTGATATATTTATAATTTACATTGGAAGCATCTCCTGCTGCCTTCTTGATCCCACGCTCAATAGTATCATTTGGCATATTGTTGGCCTTTGCCTTTGCAATTACCTGGGCAAGCTTTGAGTTATTGCTCGGATCCGGTCCGCCTTCCTTTACAGCTACAGCAATCTCTCTTCCAAGGATTGTGAAGATCTTGCCCTTGGCTGCATCGTTCTTTTCCTTTTTATGCTTAATGTTTGCAAATTTTGAATGTCCTGACATCTCAGTTTTCTCCTTTTTTCTTATCTTCTTTTTCTTCTTTTGCCAGCTTCTTCACCAACACGGCTTTGATCATCCGGTTTTCCACTGACAGTATTTTAAATTCATAGCCGTCTACAACAATAGAAAATTTTTCATTCTCTTCAGGAATCTTATCCATTTTGGAGATCAGGAATCCATTCAGCGTTTCAAACTCCTGTTCCTCAAAGGAAATACCAAATCTCTCTTCCAGCTCCTTCAGCTTGGTCACACCTTCAATTATGTACTCATCGGTATTTCCGGTTTCACGGATATGCTTTTCTTCTTCGTCATATTCGTCCATGATATTTCCAACGATTTCTTCCAGAATATCTTCCATGGCAATCAGTCCAAGCGTCTGTCCGTACTCATCTACCACGATAACCATTTGGGTTTTGGTCTTCTGCATGGTTCTAAACAGATCTGCAATATTCTTTGTTTCCGGAACAAACATGGCTTCCCTGACAAGTCCCTCAATCTCTCCTACAGGTTTCTCCAGATTTCCTGGAATATTATGGGAACGTACCGCATCCCGGAAATGAAGGATCCCTTCTATATGATCGATATTTTCATGATATACAGGAAATCTGCTCTTATTTTCACTGAGCATATAATCAAGAGCCTCTGACAATGCCATTTCTCTGTCTATGGCCAGGATATTTGACCTATTTGTCATAATATCCTTGGCTTCCTTGTCGCCAAACTCAAAAATATTGGTAATCATTTCCGCTTCTGTCTCATGAAGCACTCCATGCTCATGACCTTCATTCACCATGGAAATAATTTCTTCTTCCACATTGTCAGGAGTCTCTTCCCCGTAGATCCCAAGCTTGCGGAACAAATTGTTTTTCATTTTTCATCTCCTTTGTACACGCCAGACAGAATATCACGATAAAATATATCATTTTCACAGCCGCTAGTCAAGTTTATGTAGTCAGTTCCAGACTGATCATCAGACCACGGTTCACCTTTTTCATGATGTCCTCATCCAGATGGCATACTTTATCCTTCAGTCTCTGCTTATCAATGGTACGCAGCTGCTCCAGCAAAATGACCGAGTCCTTCATCATGTCATACCTTCCTGCCTGCAATTCTATATGCGTCGGAAGATTCGCCTTGTTCATGCGTGAAGTGATAGCTGCACAGATGATCGTCGGACTGTGCCTGTTGCCAATATCATTCTGTATGATAAGTACCGGACGGATGCCTCCCTGCTCTGATCCGATCACCGGCCGTAAGTCTGCATAATAAATATCTCCTCTTTTCATCTACACACACCCTTCATTCTAAATGTTCTGTAGTACTGATTCTTTCCATTTATATCTGAAGGTATTCAATTCACAGGAGAAAATCCGTTATATGTCCTTATAATTATCCTGGATATACCGAACTTTCCCTTCCTTTGTATAGACCCTTGGCACTCTCTTTGAGAGGCAGCAGGCAAGTTCATAATTAAACCGGCCGGAAAGCCTGCCAAGCTCTTCCATGGTGATCTCTTCTCCGGCATCTCTTCCGATCAGGATTACCTCATCTCCCATTTTGACATCTTCTATATCAGAAACATCTGCCATAAACTGATCCATACAGATCCTGCCGAGGATTCTCACTCTTTTTCCATGGATCAGTACTTCTCCCTTACCGGAAAGTCCCCTTGGATAGCCATCTCCATATCCTACCGGTATGGTCGCTATCTTCATGGTATGGTCTGCAACAAAGGTGCCTCCATAGCTTACCGGTGTTCCCTTCTCTATTTCCTTAATATAAATAATACTGCTATGCAGGGACAGTACCGGTGTCAGTTCAACGATCTCCCTTGACACCACATCAGATGGCCAGAGACCGTAAAGAATGATCCCTGCTCTCCCGGCATCCAGATCATCCTGTGGCAGCTCAATGATCCCTGCGCTGTTATCACAGTGCCTGATTGCAAAAATATGGCCGGTTTCCTTCTCTATCAGTCTGATGAAGGAAGAAAAGCTTTCAAACTGCTTCTCTGTAAAAGCCTTATTCTCCTCATCTGCTCTTGCAAAATGTGTCAGAATCCCCTCTGCTTCAATCTCCCTCACTGCAAGGAGCTTCTGTACAAAGGAAAGTCCTCTTTCATCCGGTGTGATCCCAATTCTGCTCATACCTGTGTCCACCTTCACATGGACTCTTGCTTTCTTGTGTATCCCCTCCTTCTCCAGTTCCCTGACGGCATCTGCAAGCTGCATGAGCGTATCCTCCCGGAATACCGCCATTCTGATATCTTCCCGTATCAATTCCTTATAGCTGTAGGGAAATGTATACCCAAGAATCAGGATCATTTTCCGCACACCCGCTTTCCTAAGAGCCAGTGCTTCCTCTGCTGTTGCCACAGCATAACCACTTACTTCCTCAAGCTGCTCCAGCTCTCTTGCGACCGGCACTGCGCCATGTCCGTAAGCATCCGTCTTTATCACACAGATCAGCTTTACCCCCTGCTTCATATTGGCCTTTATATGCTGCACATTCCGGATCAGTGCGTCCAGATCGATCTGTGCATATACCCTCTGATATTCTTCCTTCATGATCAGATCCTCTTTTCCCTCTCTGCTGTTTCTTCCTTCAGCAGTTCTTTCAGTTCAGCAGAAATGTCAGATGCCAGCATTCCTCGTTTTCCCTGCTTTTCTGCAGCCATATCTCCGGCAAGCCCATGGAGGAATACTCCACAGCATGCTGCCTGAAAATATTCAAGTGAAGCAGACAGTGCCCCAATGACACCGGCAAGCACATCCCCGCTTCCTGCAGTAGCCATCCCGTCATTTCCTGTCCTGTTCAGATAAACCATCCTTTCATCCGGTGAAACTACAAGTGTTACCGCATCCTTGCCTGCTATCACGCAGCCATACTCCTTTGCCAGCTTCTTTAAATAAAATGCCGGATTTTCTTTGTAGGTATTCATGGAAATGCCTGCAAGACGGATAAATTCCCCTGGATGGGGTGTCAGGATCACCCTGCCCCTCTGATATTTTAACAGCTTTTCCTGCAGAGAGCCTTCCCTTGCGATCAGATTCAGACCATCCGCATCAATAACTGCTCTTTTTTCTCCCTGTTTCAGGATCATTTCCATCAGCAGCTCTGCGTTTTCATCTGTAGAGATCCCGCATCCTGCCACGATCACATCTGCCCATGCTATACTCTGCCTTACTTTTTCTTCCTCAGGCTTACCCTCGTAAGTGTAGATCATGGCTTCCGGAAGCTCCCTTAAGATCAGATCCCTGTTTTCGGCAGCTGTAATGATCTTCAGCATACCGGCACCACTTCTTAAAATTGTTTTTCCACACAGTAGCGCTGCTCCAGCCATATCCCTGCTTCCCGCTACAAGTAGTATCCTCCCGAAGGTTCCTTTATTGCCAAACGCTGCTCTCTCTGGCAGAATCCCATGTATATCCTCTACCCTGTATGAGAAAAATGAAGGCTCTTTTCCTTGTTTAAAAAACTCCGGTATCCCGATATTATGAACCACGGTATGACCACACAGCATTTTCCCCGGATACAGATAGTGTCCTGCTTTTCCATACTGAAGAGCAACAGTAAGCTCAGCTTTCACTGCACACCCCAGTATCTTCCCGGAATCTGCACAGACTCCTGAAGGGATATCCACAGCGATCACTCTGCTTCCCTTTTCACCATAACAGTTGATTGCCCTGACAGCTTCTTCATATATCCCTGTGATCTCTCTTGTCAGCCCTGTTCCAAACAAACAGTCCACTACCATATCATATTCTGCTTTTGCTGATTTGCTATTGACTGTAATACCAAGCTGTTTCAGGATTGAGAGCTGTCTTTCGCACTCCATGCTCAGCTTCTCTGTATTTCCTATCAGGAAAATATCAGCGTGGATCCCCTTTTCTGCCAGCAGCCTTGCAAGTGCAAGTCCATCTCCCCCATTGTTTCCGCAGCCTGCAAATATTGCAATACGGATCGTTTCAGAGAGAAATGCCTCTATCTCAGAGAACACAGAAAGTGCCGCTCTCTCCATCAGTACCATGGCAGGTATCCCACAGTCTTTGATCGCTGTCATGTCACACTCTCTCATCTCTTTGGATGTAACAATATACTCCATAAAACCCCCTTCAAAAAGAAATAGAAAGTACGCCAGCGGGCAGACTTTCTATGATTTCTTTTCTTCCTGTTCTTTTATAACAGGCTTAAAATTCTGAAGATCAAATATATCGACTACTTCCGGTCCGAAGACATTATGCATATAAGTATAAATATTCTGGCTGGTTCCCTGCATCTCCTGCCTTCTCACCAGCTTTTCCTTTAATTCTTCTCTCGTAGAATCAATCCATTCTGTGAGAGTTTCAATTTCCTGCCCATTTTTCTTAAGCAGGTCATAGGAAATCTCCATGGTCTTCAGCATCAGCTTACGATTGACCTCATCCAGTTCTCCCGGCAGACTGATCAGAAGATCCTCGCATTCATCAATCTTTCTGTTACATTCTTCTATCAGTGCTTTATGCTCATCCAGCTTCTTTTCAGCCTTCTTATCTGTCCCGTCACATCCGGTCTCAGCCAGTGTAACGATCTCGTCCATCAGTCTTTTTTTCAGTTTTTTCAGCTTCTTCAATTCATTTGCCGCACCGGCCTGCTGTTTTAACAGCTCTGTCTGTTCTGCAGATAGTGTGTGAATCTTCTTCTCTGCCCCTATGCTTACAACCAGCTGGTGCCATTGGTGATCCAATGTCAATGGCGGCAGCTTCCTGCCAGAAAGGGCATGTCTGAATTCTTCGTCTGATTTTGCCACGTTTCCTCACTCCAATCATCAGGCATCATAATGTGTTTCATATCGGTTAATATTATAGGTCAGCTTCATGAGACTGTCTGAAAGGTGTACATTCTCAACCTGTACATCCAGCGGCACATTCAGATCCACATGTGCAAAGTTCCAGATGCCACGGATTCCTTCCTTGACCAGTTCCTCGGCTACTTCTACTGCACAGTTCTTTGGAATGGTAAGCACTGCAATGTCGATCGCATTCTCTCTGACAAAGGACGACAGCTCTTTCATGGGAAGCACTTCCATATCCCGGATTCTCCTGCCATACAGCGCCGGATTATTGTCAAATATCCCCCGGAATAAAAATCCTCTTCTTTCAAAGTTCATGTAATTGGCCAGCGCCTGACCAAGATTTCCGGCACCTATGATGATCAGATTATGTGTCTGATCAAGACCAAGTATCTTACCGATCTCGCCATAGAGATATTCTACCTTGTATCCATAGCCCTGCTGTCCAAAGCCACCAAAATTATTAAAATCCTGCCGGATCTGGGAAGCAGTCACCTTCATAATATCACTTAATTCCTGACTGGAAACCCGCTCGATCCCCTGGTCCTTCAGTTCACCAAGATACCGGAAATATCTTGGCAGCCGTCCTATGACGGCTTGTGATATTCCTTTATTTTCCACAATACCAGCTCCCATATGATTAATAATTTTATCATAGCTCAATGTTAAAAAAATGTCAATTCTTCCTGCATTGACAGAAAGCCGCCAAAACGCTACACTCTAAGATGATAAAAACAAATACGAAAAGGACATTTTTTTATGATTTTATCCTGTCAGAATCTATCCAAAGCCTTTAACGAAAAACCCATCCTCAAGGATGTTTCCTTCCATATTGAAGAGCACGACAAAGCAGCAATTGTTGGTATCAACGGAGTGGGCAAAACTACTCTGCTGCGTATCATCGTCGGGGAGCTGCCTGCTGATTCCGGTATCGTCACCCTGAAAAAGGAGGCCTCCTTCGGCTATCTGGCGCAGAACCAGAATGTAAACAGTGAAAATACCATTTATGAAGAATTACTCTCTGTCAAAGCTCCTGTCATTGCCATGGAAAAACAGCTCCGTGAGATGGAAGAAAAAATGCATACTGTAAACGGCAGTGAGCTGGACAGCCTCATGGAAAACTATGCCAGGCTGAACCATCAGTTCGAACTGGAAAACGGCTATGCCTATCAGAGTGAGATCGGCGGTGTGCTAAAGGGACTTGGCTTTGCCGAAGAGGATTTTGGCAAACAGATTTCCACTCTTTCCGGTGGTCAGAAAACAAGAGTCGCCCTGTCAAAGCTCCTCCTGAAAAAACCGGAGCTGATCATCCTCGATGAGCCAACAAACCATCTCGACCTGAATGCAATTGCCTGGCTTGAAAACTATCTTCTGAATTATAAGGGTGCCGTTCTTACTGTTTCCCATGACCGTTATTTTCTGGATCGTTTTGCCGGCAAGATCATTGAAATTGATCAGACAAAGGCTACCACCTTCCTTGGCAATTACACAGCTTACGCAGCTAAAAAAGAGATTCTGCGTACTGCTGCAAGAAATGCCTATTTGAACCAGCAGCAGGAGATCCGTCATCAGGAAGCAGTCATTGAAAAGCTGAAAAGCTTTAATCGTGAAAAATCCATCAAACGGGCAGAAAGCCGGGAAAAGATGCTGAATAAGATTGAAGTCCTTGAAAAGCCAACGGAAGCCCGGGCTGATATCCATATGACACTGACTCCACGCTGTCAGAGTGGAAATGATGTTCTTCATATAGAGCATCTTGCCAAATCCTTCGATGACCTTTCCCTGTTCCAGGATATCAGCATGGATATTAAAAGAGGCGAACACGTAGCCATCATTGGTGATAACGGTACAGGGAAAACCACGATCCTTAAGATCATCAATGACCTTGTTCCTGCCGACAGTGGTACGATCACGCTTGGTACAAATGTACATATTGGCTACTACGATCAGGAGCATCATGTCCTGCATCCGGACAAAACGCTTTTTGACGAAATTTCTGATGAGTACCCTTCTCTTACCGGTACCCAGATCCGTAATACACTTGCAGCTTTTCTGTTTACCGGTGATGATGTATTCAAACTGATCCGTGATTTAAGTGGTGGAGAACGAGGCCGCGTTTCCCTGGCTAAGCTCATGCTTTCCGAATCCAACTTCCTGATCCTGGATGAGCCGACAAACCATCTTGATATCGCCTCCAAGGAAATCCTTGAGGATGCGGTAAATGCCTATGAAGGAACTGTCCTGTATGTTTCCCATGACAGATACTTCATTAACCGGACGGCATCCAGGATCCTGGAACTATCTGGCGGACAGCTTACCGGCTTTCTTGGAAACTATGATTATTATCTGGAAAAGAAAACCGGTGATCTTCCAAACGGAGATCTTGCTGTGAAAAATACTGTTTCCAAAGCCCCTGCCCCGCCCTCCGAGGGCATGCAGGACTGGAAAGCCCAGAAGGAGCAGCAGGCAAAGCAGCGCAAGAAGGAAAATGATATCCGGAAATGTGAAGAAGAAATCGCAAAGCTGGAAGAAAAAGATAAACAGCTTGATAACGAAATGGCACTTCCCGAAAATGCGACCAATGTGGCAAAACTTCAGGAGCTGACAAAGGAAAAAGAAAGCATCTCTGCAAGACTTGAAGAATTATATGAAAAATGGGAAACGCTGGAGGCCTTATAAGGCTTCCAGCGTTTTTCTGATTTCTTTGATAAAGCTTTCACTGTTCAGAACTGTTACATTTTCAAGGGATGTGATCAGGGCAAGATCCTTTGTCATCTTACCGTCTTCGATCGTCTTTAAGGTTGCCTTTTCCAGCCTGTCCGCAAAGGCGATCAGATCATCAAGGCCATCCAGTTCCCCTCTTTTCCGGAGTGCCCCGGTCCAGGCAAATATCGTTGCCACAGAGTTTGTAGAGGTTTCCTCCCCCTTCAGGTGCTTATAATAATGTCTCTGTACCGTTCCATGTGCTGCCTCATACTCATAAACACCGGCAGGGGATACCAGCACAGAGGTCATCATGGCAAGGGAGCCAAACGCAGAAGAAACCATATCACTCATCACATCACCGTCATAATTCTTGCAGGCCCAGATGAAGCCGCCCTCTGCTTTCATGACTCTGGCTACCGCATCATCGATCAGCGTATAGAAATAGGTGATTCCTGCATCCTTAAACTGCGCTTCAAATTCCTTTTCATATACCTCCTGGAAAATATCCTTAAAGTCATGATCATATTTCTTGGAAATAGTATCCTTAGTTGCAAACCACAGATCCTGCTTCGTTGCTAATGCATAGGAGAAGCATGCTCTCGCAAAGCTGGTAATGGATTTGTCTGTATTATGGATTCCCTGGATAATACCGCTTCCTGTAAACTGATGGATCAGTTCTCTTGTCTCTGTTCCGTCCTCTGCTGTAAACACCAGCTCTGCTTTTCCAGGTCCCGGCACCTTGATCTCTGTATTCTTATAGACATCACCATAGGCATGACGTGCCAGTGTGATCGGCTTCTTCCAGTTTCTGACACAGGGCTCGATTCCCTTTACTACGATGGGCGCACGGAATACAGTTCCATCAAGGATCGCACGGATCGTACCATTCGGACTCTTCCACATCTCCTTCAGATTATATTCTGTCATTCTGGCTGCATTTGGTGTAATGGTCGCACATTTAACAGCCACACCATACTTTTTCGTAGCCTCCGCACTCTCCACAGTTACCCTGTCATCAGTCTCATTTCTATGTTCCAGCCCAAGATCATAATATTCTGTCTTCAGATCAATATAAGGAATAAGCAGCTCATCCTTGATCATCTTCCAGAGGATCCTGGTCATTTCATCCCCGTCCATTTCCACGAGCGGGGTGGTCATTTTTATCTTCTCAGCCATATGCTCTTTCTCTCCTATTCCTGCTCTTCATTCTTATAAATATCGTACAGGCCATTCTTTACCATGTTATTATAGGCATTATTCATATGCAGGGTTGCCAGTCTTTCTGCTTCATCTGCATTGCCTGCCTTGATAGCCTCCATGATCTGTCTGTGTTCATTATTGGATGCAATTCCTCTTTCCTTCGTGGAAAGCGTCTTCTGTCTGATCCTTGCTACATACTGGTGAAAATCTACAAGCAGTCTTTCCAGCATCTTGGAATTGCAGGCATCATACAGGATATGATGAAACCTGTTATCCAGCTCCGTCATCTGTTCCATATGCCCCTTGGACGCATGGAATGCTGCCAGATATACATTCTCTTCCAGTTCTTCAAGCTGCTCCTCTGTGATATTCTCCGTGGCAAGTCTTGCACACATTCCCTCCAGGGAGGAACGGATCATGTAAATGTCCTTTACATCCTTGGCGGTAATACCTGTCACATAGGCACCCTTATTGGGAATGATCTGGATCAGTCCCTCCAGTTCAAGCTGCCTGAAGGCTTCTCTTACGGGCGTTCTGCTGACTCCCAGCTCTTCCCCTATGGCAACCTCCTTCAGCTCCTCATGCTCTTCATACTTTCCGCTTAAAATATCCTCCCGGAGCCTGTTAAACACTCTGCCTCTTAAGGAATATTTATCTGTTACTTCTTTTTTTACATCATAACTGCTCATTCTGTTATCATTGCCCTCTAACCGATAGTTGTGTCAAGCCTTTTGCAGGCTATTGCGATCTGCTCGATCAGCTCTGCATCTGTTATGACAGTCACACGGCCTTCTTCATATTGTTTGTCTACCCATTTCTTGACCTCTGCAACGAGTGGGCTTGACTTGTCAAGCTGCTTCTCAGCCTTCAGCTTGAAATAAGTATTGATCCAGTGTGCAATTCCTGCAAGACCGGATGTGTTGCTGACTGCACAGAGTGCCGGACGGTTTAAAAACTTGTCCGTATCAAATATATTATAGATCTCCTCATTTTTCAACAGTCCATCTGCATGAACTCCGGCACGTGTCACATTAAAGTTCTTTCCTACGAAAGGCGTCCTCTCCGGAATATGATAGCCGATCTCCTTTTCATAGTACTCGGCAAGCTCAGTGATCACAGTGGTATCCATACCATTTAAATCTCCCTTTAGCTGGGCATACTCAAATACCATGGCCTCAAGAGGCGTATTACCGGTTCGCTCACCGATACCAAACAGAGATGTATTGACACCGGAGCATCCATACAGCCATGCCGTTGTAGAATTGACCACTGCTTTATAGAAATCATTATGTCCATGCCACTCGATCATTTCATGCGGTACACCTGCATGGGTATGCAGCGCATAAATGATACCCTGTACACTTCTCGGGATAACAGCACCCGGATAATTGACACCATAGCCCATGGTATCGCAGGCTCTTACCTTGATCGGAATCTTATACTCCTCCATCAGCTTCATAAGCTCCAGACAGAATGGCACGACATAACCGTAAATATCCGCTCTTGTGATATCCTCCAGATGGCATCTGACACTGATGCCTTCTTCCAGGCAGTCCCTGACAATGCTTAAATAATGCTCCATTGCCTGGCGTCTTGTCATTTTCAATTTCAGGAAAATATGATAATCAGAACAGCTCACAAGAATACCGGTTTCCTTCATTCCGATCTCCTTGACCAGCTTGAAATCCTCCTTGCTGGCACGGATCCAGCTTGTCACCTCAGGAAACTGATATCCTCTCTCCATACACTTGTATACAGCATCTCTGTCCTTTTTGCTGTAAAGGAAAAACTCGCTGGCACGGATCATACCATTTGGTCCGCCCAGTCTGTGCAGATAGTCATAGATCCTTACAATCTGCTCTGTGGTATAAGGTGCTCTTGACTGCTGTCCATCACGAAAGGTAGTATCTGTGATCCAGATATCCTTAGGCATATTGTGAGGCACGATCCTGTCATTAAAAGGGATCTTAGGTACCTCTGAATAAGGAAACATATTTCTGAATACCTGCGGTTTCTCTACATCATCCAGAATATACATATGCTCTTCTATCTCGAGCAGATTATTCTTGGAATTTAAAAACACCGGTCTGTCTAAAAAAACATTGTTTTCTTCTGCCATCGCACTATCTCCTCCTGAACTATTCCCAAAGTCCATGTATAATTGTATACAATAAAACATCTCATGTCAACAAAGAATTTATCTCTATCATGCCAGCTCCCTGCTTGCTCCACGGCTCATTCAGATCTCTTGCTGTCATTATCAGCTTATGCTTTGCCTGTTCGTTTGTCATCTTCGGATATTTTTGTAAAAGAAGTGCCAGAGCTCCTGACACGATCGGTGTTGCCATAGAAGTTCCACTCTTTTTGGTATAGGCATTCCGATACCGGAACCCTCTTTTTTCAAAGAAAGCATTACAGGAAATAATATCTGTTCCCGGTGCCACAATATCGGGCTTTCTCATATCATAGGGACTTGGTCCCCGGCTGCTGTACTCCTCGCAGAGATCTTCCCTTTCTCCAAAATATCCATCCTCATTGCAGCTTACCGTGATCACCTTTTTACGTGCTCCAATAGGTGAAATGGTCATTGCTCCCGGACCTCCATTTCCGGCTGCACATACCACAATGATCCCCCGGTTCCACACCTCATCTACCAGCAAAAGCAGCTCCCGCATCCGTTCCTCATCTGATGCTTCACCCATACCAATAGAAATATTCAGTATCCTGATCTGAAATTCTTCCTGATTATTCAATATCCACTCCAATGCCCTTGTCATGCTTTGGAGCATGCCGTCTCCACGATAATCCAAAACCTTTCCTACGATCAGTCTGCATCCGGGAGCAATCCCCCGGTATCTTCCCATAGAAGCCCTGCCGCTTCCACAGATACAGCCTGCTACATGAGTACCATGCCCGCTGTCATCATAAAAATCCTTCCGGTCATTGACAAAATCCCGGAACAAAAGCAGCCTGTCATCAAAATCCGGATGTCTGGCTACTCCTGTATCCAGCATAGCTACTGTAATTCTGTCCCTCCCACATTCTGCAAGCAGTTTATCACTAAACCCAAGCTGTTCTCTGACACGAAACATAAAAAAGACTCCCGGCTTTTTAATTATTCTATGCCAGAAGTCTTTCTGATGCGCTTTTATTTCTTTTTATTTCTTTTTTCGTTTCTCATTTCCCCTGTAGAAAAACAATGCTACAGAAGCAAAAAATAGTCCGGCTGCAAATGCCCATTTGGGATGGGAATAATCACCGGTATCCGGAGTATCATCTTTATTTCCGGAAAGTCCGATCAGTGCACCGCCATTGATCACTTGTCCCTGTCCTACTGCTTTACTGCCATGATACAGCCCATAAGGTGAAAAATGTCTTGCTGTAAACTGGATGTAGTCGCCATCCTCCAGGGAAAGTACCTGGAACTCTACAGCCTCAAGCTGTCCATCCTCATCCAGTGTCACAAGATGAAGATTATCCGTTGAAAGTCCATCCGGTACCGGAAGCTGTATTGTCATATACTGTCTTCCCAGTTTCTTTATGGGGATCTGTCCTGTACTGTCTTTCAGGGAAATATCAAATGCTTTCAGGTCAGAGGGCTGTGCACCTCCATATAATTCTCCATAAGCAGCGGTAATCTTTGCTGCTGCATCATCGGAATCATCAACCGTCAACAGGTAGCTGCCATCATTTCCCGGCATGGTTGCCATGGTGTCTGCTCCGTCATTTCTGATCTGGCTGCTGTTTATCCGGACACTTACCCCTGTTTCTGTGGTCTGTGCCTGTGGTCCTGCCAGCTCTGCCAGTACATTCTGGTTTTCCTGTCTGACACTCCCCTTCATACCAAAGGTTCCATTCTCCAGTACTGTTCCTGTTAAATCTGTGATCTGGTCACTGACAACTGCCGTCCTGCAGCCGGAAAATACCAGACTTCTGGACTGTGGCATGGAAAGTCTTTCTGCACTGCTTCCAAATGTCATGACAGGCAGCGTATCTCCTTCAAAGGTTACCGTATCAGTTCCTCCTTTGCTGTCAAAGGCTGCAATTCCGATACTTTCAACAGATGCCGGGATCACGATCTTTGATAATGGACAGTCCTGAAATGCTCCGGCACCGATCTCTTTGCAGTTTTTTCCACCATTTACCGTTTTTAAATTTTTACAGCCCGCAAAAGCGTTTTCACCGATTCCGGTCAGGCTGTCCGGCAGATTTACTGCTGTAATGCCCATATGATCCCTGAAGCATTCCGGCACGATCCTTTTTACACCTGCAGGAATATTTACAATACTGTCATTTCCATCATAGGCAAGTAATATCCCATCTCCCACTACCAGATAAGGATAGGACGCCGAAGCTCTCATGGCATTCTGGATCCAGGGTGTCTTCGCAAAGGCATTACCCTCAATCTGTGTCACACTGTCCGGGATTGAAACCTCCGTCAGACTGTCACAATGATAAAAAGCACCATATCCGATCGTTGTTATGCCATCCGGGAGCTGTATCTCCTTAAGTGCACTTCTTGCAAAGGCAAACTCTCCGATCTCATGGATCCCGTCCTCTATCTCATAAGTATCAATTGTCCCATCCTGATAATGGGCTTTAGAGGCAATCTTATCCCCGACTACTGTATACTTTGGAAAATCCTTTCCTTTTTCTGCATTCTGTGCCAGCAGAGACCCCAGACTTTCAGTGTCTCCACTGTTGTTGTCAGTATTTGCCGCATCCTGCAGATTGACCTTCCCATTGTTTCCGGCAACTACATCGGACTGCTTATTATCAATAAATACAACTGCCTTTCCAGCTACAATACTGGATTCCCCAAGCAGCCTTTCACTGTTATAGCTTCCCTGTACCACATGAACCTCAGGAGGCACTGTGGCTGACGGTGATGGTAATGGTGGTGGTGACGCTGATAGCTGCCCATCTGCAGCTTCATCTGTTCCTGTACTCTGTGCATCAGCATTTCCTGTAACTGCATCCGGTGAAACCACCTGGGTATCCCCGGTCTCTTCATATTCTACAGTATCTGCCTGGGCTGCCTTTCTGTCTGCCGCATAGGCCGCCCCGTAGGTTCCTGGAACAGTTTCAAACTCCACCTTACTGCAGCCATCAAAGGCTGTATCGTGAATGTTATTGATAGATTCCGGCAGATTGACCTTCGCCAGATTCACACAATCCTGAAACGCATCTGCCTCTATGGTTCTTACCGGAAGAGGAATCGAAACCTCCTGAAGATTCATACAATTGGAAAAGGCATATGCCGGAATATTCGTCAGTGCACTGTCCAGCTTCACATAGGACAGATATGGGTTCCCCCAGAAGGCATATCCCTTGATCTCCTCTACTGTAGATGGAAGGGTAAAAGCCTCCTTCTCATAGCCGGGAAGAAGTGCATAGATGATCTTCTGTTCATCGTCATAAATGACTCCGTTACTGTAGCTTAAATAGGTATTTCCTGCAGAGAGCTCTACACTCTTCAGGCTGCTGCAGCCGGCAAAGGCACCGCTTCCTATATCCTTCACCTGATCTCCAAGCGACATATTGACAAGCGATGTATCATTACTGAAGGCACCCATACCGATCTCCTGCATGCCATTTCCACATCTCACAGTCCGAAGGCTTCCACAGTCTGCAAAGGCTCTGTAATCAATCTTTTCCACCTGATCTCCAAGATCAATCTGGATCAGATCATCATTCCCAGAGAACGCTTCTTCTCCAATTTCCTTTATCCCATCAGGAACAGACACGGTCTGAGCCGTGCCTGTATATTTTAATAATTTAGTTCCGTCTGTCTGAAAGTCAGAAGATACCACCACACTGGCCTGCGCATCTGACACAGGAATCTGAGTGACTGCTATGGCAAGCGCCAGCAGCATGGCACTCAGAAGTTTCGCTATTTTCCTGCTCATAATTTCTCCACTCTTCCAATCAGCCTGCCTTTTTTATATACACCCTGTCCTTCTTGAAGAACAGTACCAGTGAAATACATGCCATACCGATTGCCAGGAACCACTTGGGATGGATCGGGTCACCTGTCTTAGGTGTTGCATCAATCGTACCTGAAGCTGTCAGACTGGCTGTATTTACATAAATCGTATACGGAGAGAAATGGGTTGCTGTAAAGTTAATGCAGGGAACTCCATTTACTGTCGTAAACTTCACGTCAAGGTTTTGCAGGCTTCCGTTAGCAACCGCACCGGCCTTGTTATTGCCTGCGTACTGAACCAGTTCATCCGGGATCGGCATGGTAATATTGACAGAAATTCCTGTTGTATCTGCAATCTTAGTCCTTCCGGTTGAATCATAAAGACTGATATCCATCGGGAAATACTGGATCCTGCTGATATCACCATATTCCGCCTGCAGTGCTGCTGTTACAGCATCCGTAGCGCTCTGATCCTCCGTGATCTTGACAACAAAATTATCCGTTGCCCCTGTTACAGTTGCTCCGGCCAGTCCTGTATTGGACACACCCGGCTTCGTGATCTCTACTACTGTTCCTGAATTATTTCCTGTATTAGCTGCTCCATTGCTGCTGTTGCTGCTTCCGCCATTGCTGCCGGAACCGCCACTACCTGTTGCTGCAGTTCCTTTCCCTGCCTTATAGGTTGCTGTGATCGCAACATTGGCTGCCGGCATCGTAAATGTTGTAGAAGATGCACTGGCATTGGCAAAGCCTACTCCTGCAGTAGATGTTGTCCACTTATCAAAGGTCTGTCCCTCACCCATAAAGTATGCGTTGATCGCTACTACTGCCCCGGCTGCATAGCTGCCGCTTCCGCTTCCACCGGATACACTTACGGTATATTTTTTCGTAGTATCTCCAGTACCTGAACTTGCAGTAGGTGACGGAGATGCGGAGGACTTGGAACCATTTCCGCTGCCGCTTCCACCGTTTTCAGAATCACCTTTCTCATAGGATGCTACTATGCTCATATCCTGTGTTACCTTGGAGAAGGTATCCGGTACCCACGCCACAAACTTGTAGCCGCTCCTTGCTGGCGGCATTGGCGCCGTTGCTGCACCTTCATGGTCTACATACTGTGTACTTATGACCGTCTTTCCATCATACGCGTAAAAGGTGACCGTATGTCTGTTGGAAGATCCGGAATTATCCGAATACTGGGCGATCAATGTTACATTTGATGTTACGTTATTATAACCATCCTTAGGCATCCATCCGGTAAATGTATATCCAGTTCTTGTCGGGTCAGCCGGCGGTTCAGCACTCTTTCCGGCTTCGACATCCTTTACTTCTTTCAGAAGTGTTCCATCATAATCCAGGAATTTTACTGTATACAGGTCAGATAAGTACTCTACATTAATATTATAATACTGACCATAATCATCTGCCGAAGTACCCTTATAGGTCTTAATCGTATTGGTAGATACAGGCTCAAAGGCATCCCTTACAATATGTACTTCTTTGCCGGGAATCGTTACTTCAATTCCTGTGTTTCCACCAAAAGCTTCTGTGTCTATACGGTTTACGGAATCCGGAAGCCCGACTTCATTCAGCATATCGCAGTTATTAAAGCATTTCTTAGGAATTATTTTCAGATTTTTGGCATCATCCAGATATACCTTTACGACGTCATCACAGTCTTCAAAGGCTCCATCTTTAATTTCACTGACATTAGAAATAATAGGATCTGTCGATGATGCTACGATAGGACTGCTTCCGGTCTTTCCTCTGGAGGGCAGACACTCTTCTATCGTGTAGGTTCCATCTTCATTCACAGAATATACAATACGGTTCTCTGCTGCAAAATAATCATTTCCTGTAATATCAGTTAATGAATCACATCCCCTGAAGGGCGCTGTGCCAATATCAGTACATGCACTGCCCAAAACAACATTCTGTAATCTCTCACAGCTGTCAAAGGCATAATCCGGCAGATATTTCACATCTGTCATCGTAACAGACAGAATTCTGTCATTTCCCTTATTTTCTGTTTCATACTGCTTTTCTTCATCACTTCCACTATCATAATCCTTATAATAGCCGCTGAAGAGCCCGGGAATGGAATCATCTGTGCTTCTTGTACACATCTGATAACTCTTATATCCCTCATCCGAGGAATCAAAATATGTAGTCACATTTCTTGTGTTCTCAGTTGCATCGAAAAATTCAGTTGCATCTATAGAGGTTACTCCAGCAGGAACCACAATATTCAGGCAGGAGTTGATCCATTGCAACTCTTCATCAGTAACAGCTTCAAATTCTCCTCTGGCACTGCTTCCCCGTTCATAATTTTTCTGTATACTATACTTGTTTTCCGGCGATTTATAAAAGGCTCTTGGTATTGGTGTTGCTGTACTTGACACGCCGTTATTTGTACACCATGTACTAAAATCGTTTACATAATCGTCATCAATCCATGGTCCATAATAAACACCTTTGTACACATTTTCCTGGTCTTCCGGTGTAGTAGCAGCTGCCCACTGCTTAGTAAAGTCAATACGATATCCGTCATAAGCAGTCTGACTGCTTCCATACTTTTCTGTATAATACTTCTCCATTGCAGCACAGTAGTCCGCATTACGCTCATCAAGCTCATTATACTTGGGATAATCCAGGAGCGTTACTTCACCAGACTTATTGTCATACATAACAGTCAGGAAATCCGGTGCCAGACTCTTGTAACATATTCTTTTACCTGCATCATCTATTTTACTGCTGTCTTTATCAGTTGCAAAATCAAACGGCGCATATCCAGGCACAATATCTCCATGGAAGGTCAGTTCATTACTGGTCGTTTTAAATGCATTATTTCCAATTGTAAAGCCATCATATCCAACTGACGGTGTATGGAATGTTACATCGATCAGTTTAGGGCAATCTGCAAAAGCACTGTCCCCTATGCTCTTTACAGAATCTCCTATTTCAACGCTTTCCAGATTACCAAGTCCCTTAAATACTTCTGCATCGATCGTCTGGATAGAATTATCCTCAATCGTAATAGACCTGATTGCATCTCTCAGCTTATCATCTGCAAAACAGCCATTGCTTATTTTGGTAATAGGATAATTTCCGACCTTGCTCGGAATAATGAGATCGATCGGATATGCACTGGTGGTTCTGTCTATCAGCTCGCAGGAGGTCAGTTCACCATTTTCATTTGCCTGCAGCAGATATTTACCATCACTTACTTCATAGCAATTTACTCCGTTGGAATCCACGTAGTTGTAAGGTACAAAATTGGAAACCTTAGTAAATGCATTCCAGGTGGATTTTCTTGGAAATGCAGTTTGTCCGGAAAGATTCGTCTCCGGTCCCTTAACCTGAAAATCAGGATTGATCACATCCAGGAATAACAGATTATAATCTGCTGACGTATCAGTTGCGTTAAAACCGACGAATCCGTTGATATTGCTTCCTTTTGCTGGCGAAAAATCAATTTCCCTTAAGCTTGCACAGCTTCGGAACATTCCGGAAGGAACATCCACCTTATTGGAAATTCCGGTACCATAGTTGCTTGGAAATTTTACAGTTTCAAGATCGGTTCTTCCTGCAAACAGCAAATCTCCCAGTCCACTTTTACCTTGTTCTCCTGTAATGCCATTGGGTAAGGCGATATTTTTAAGTCCCCCTGTCGGTGCACTGGAAAGAGCAAACACACCTTCGCCTAGGTTAATGACACCGGAGGTGTCCATCTGTATGCTCTGGATAGCTGGATCATTATAGAACGCATAATCATCGATCGTGCATTCTGTCGTGATCGTATTTAAATTCACTCCATTTAAATTGGAGCAGTTTGCAAATGCGCCATATCCGATCTCTGAAAGCAGGGAAGGAAAGCTTACCTGTGTAATTCCTGTGCCATAAAAGCATTCCGCTCCTATCTTACTTGTATATGACAGGGATACCGTTTTCAGGTCAGAACAGTTTTTAAAGGCTCTGTTCCCGATATGCTGTACATTGTTCAGCTCCACATTCTGGATAAAGCTTCCTACAAAAGCATCATCTCCTACATATTTCATATCAGGCATATTCAGAGTATTAACGTTCGTAACACCCTTAAACGCATTACTTGCTACACCTTGAACAGGCATCGGTGCCGTTCCGGTTACAAGGAAGCCCAGTTTATCTGTATATTGAGTAGCCGTATCTGCCTTTACCAGATAAATATCTGCTTCTGTCACTTCTGGCGTACCATCTTTTGCCGGTACCAGTGCAAAGTCACCATACTTACTGATCTCAGATGTCTGGTCGCAATAATACTTATATTTCTCAGCAGGTGAAAAATCATTAGCAGGCACATACTCCAGTTTTGTTGGCTTTGGTGGTTCAGGACCTTCTAATATGGCAGGCTTTACCGGTCTGTTCTCTTCTTTTTTTCCAGCAGCTTCCCAAGCAGCAACATCTTTATTATATTGGTCTAATGTTTTTGTATACTCTAGGTAATATTCACACTTTTCCATGAAGGTATCGTATTCTTCCTTACGATACTTTTCAATCCACTCCATTGTGGCAGTCTTTTGTCCGCTCGAACTGTAATTCCGGTAATCTGGATCATAGGCAAATGAAGTTGTCTTGCTTCCTGTTTCTGTGGTATAGAAGCTCTCGAAATCTGTCTTGCTTACCTTCATATACTCATTGGAGGTATAACTGGCTATATTAATCTCTGATTCCTGAAAGGTATCATTGTAATCAGAAATAATAGCTGCATTCGCATTATTAACCTGTACCACATAATATTTAAACTGCCAGTTCAGGGACCATGTACCACCATTGTCTCTTACGTAGTAGGAAGTGTATTGCGTCTTATCTCCGGGTCCGGACAGTTCGCCCCGCATATCGTAATCAATCTCATGTCCTGATGAGTTATAGTCAATATTATCTCTGGTATCATTTACAGAATCAGCTTTCAATGTCTCGGCCTCTATATCCTGCACAGGTATTGCTGCTACTGCTACCGCAGATGCCATAAACAGTGCACCGACTGTTTTCCTTATCCTTCTTCTGAGTCTGAGATTTTTTACCTTTGTTTCCTTTGCTTTTGCCATCAGATTTTTCTCCCTATTCATCTTTGTATCCTTCTATCGATCAAAGACCTTATAAAATCTTTTTTGCCACTACCACAAATCTTCCGTCCTTCTGCGAGTTATCACAGGTAGACAGGGTTAACAGGCTGTCTCCATAGCCTGCTGTCACTCCCGTGTCATATAAGGAAAGCTTCTTCATCTCCTCCATATATGACTGAAACTCTGTTCCGGAATTTGCATTAATAAACTGATAATATTTAAAAACAAGATCATCTTCGTTGTACACCTGGGAACGGAATACATACATTATCTCATAGGTTCCCTTTTCATAGATGGTGTCAAACTGAATTTCTTTATGTTTTTCATAATAGGATTCCTTGGCATATTTCTGAAGCTGTCCGAACATCTGTCCGGACTTCATATGATGCCCGTATATGATCAGGTTCGTGCTTCTTGGATACACACTGCAGGAGCAGTCCAGAAAAAGACTGCCATTTTTGTCATATTCCTGATTAAAATTATGCTCAAGGTAATACTTGTTATCCGATGTCTGCATGACAGGATAATCTATTATTGTATCGTCAATTTTAAGCCATCCGATTAGCTTTTTATTCTTTTCAAATAAGGTTTTATATTCGTCGAGTATCTCAGGCATATCCTCTGATGTCCTGTGTACTGTAACATCATTGCCCATATTTAGCTGGCTCAGTGTCCTGCTTCCTTTTAATTCTGCAAGACTTTCATAATCCATGCCTGTCCTTGTACTCTGAAAATAATAAAAACCAAAATACCCAAAGCAGACCACTGCGATCCCGGAAGCCAGCACTACGATCAGCTTCCGTCTTCTTTCTCTTTTCTTCAGCTCCTTCTGGATCTGTTTCTCCAGATTTTTGTCAAACTGCGCTGAGTGCACAGTCTGATTTTTTTTCTTTTCTGCGGATTTTTCTTTTCTTCCTGCTTTTTTCTCTTTTATGTATTTTCTTTTAGTGCCTGCATTACTGGCGGTGATTCCCTGTGCTTTAAAAGCTTCTATTTTTTCATATATCTCATCATCAAAATCAGTACCAACTACTGTTTCAAACCGGAAGCTCCCACTCTGCAGCTCTGCATATAATTCATATACCTGCTTCGGATTCTCCTGATCCAGTTTCTTTTTGATCTGCTCTATCTTTTTCAGATCCCGCAGCGCTGCTTCATAATCAGCTCTGGTTCTGAAACGTCTGCCGGCTACTGTCAGCATATCTGCCGTCATGGCGCCCACTTCTCCTTTATGACATATATAATTTATTTTACTATATGTTGAAATTTATTCAAGACTTTTCGCTATATATCGAAATAGGAAAAAGGAACTGCCGCAAAACAGTTCCTTCTTTTCATTGTCCAATTTCTCTTGTCAGTTCTTCCAGAAGCTTTTTCTGCTTTACCTTGATGTAAGGAAGCAGCTCCTCGCTGCTCTTTTCTTTCAGCAGCTTACAGCCATACATGATCTTGCCATCATCAATCTGTTTGCTCCAGACGATAATCCCGTGAAGCACAAAGTCAAATTCTTCGTCTTCAACATGAAGCTCTGCTAAAGTTCCTTCCTTCAGTGCTGTACTTTCTCTTCTTACGATACGGAAGCCCTTTTCGCTGACATCCACGAGCAGCACAAAGCTGTCTTCTCCCTCAATCTGGCAGTCTACCGGGATCCCTATGTAGATACGGAACGACTCCCTCTTTTCCTGAAGCCTGTCCTCTTTTTTCTCATTACCAACTTCTGCTCTGTTGATCCATTCGATCTTCTTTTCACCATGGTCAAATGCAACTGCCTCTATATCATAATCCGGAGAATTCAAATCAATATTCAGTCCCTCATAGTAATAAATATCGATCTGGCATCTCTTCTCGGAATTCCTTCGTATCTTTCCCCAGATTTCAGTTTTCTTTTCGCCGTCCCGGGATGCCTCCAGTCTGATCGGTGTTCCTTCTGCTAATTCGGATAATCTCATGGCTGATCTCCTTTGATTTGGTTCTTTTCATCCTGCTTATTATCCCTCATCCAGCTCCTAAAGTCAATGTATGCTTCTCCCATTCTTGCATAATGTGCAACAGTTCATTTCTTTTCTTTCAATCTGATACACAATGCAGTAATCACGACTGCCGCCGCAAAAGAAACAACTCCTGTCAGCACATAGCCCCCGGCATCCTCATGCAGAAGAATAGCGCCATACATTCCCTGTGCCGTGATCTGTGTCTGCCCGGTCACAGCACCCGCTGTTCCCACAAGAAGCACGAACAATACCATGCACAGGACAGACAGCCGGCAGATCAGGCTTCTTTCCTGCCAGTATCGTTTTTCAAGCACACGTTTTTTCACCAGCCTGACACGTTTTTCTGTATCATACATATTGTCTGAAGCTCCTTTCCTAATACGTTGCAAAAAAGATCCTTTATTATCTTAGGTACAGAAAATCAGAAAAACTCTCACCTTTTTTTAAATATCAGTTTTCCGGCTGCCAGAATCATGACAGGCAGGGCATATGCAATATACTGTGCTGCGCCTCCATAAGCGATCAGAAGATTATATGTCGCGTGAAAGGTAATAGCAGCCCCGAGCAGACCACAGGTTCCGGCGATTTTCAGCCATGCCCGATGCCATGCATACGCAAGCCCATCTCCCACGATTGCACTGCATATTACGTGCATTGCTCCCGTTCCAAACCCGCGGAAGAAAATGAATGAAAAATACTCTGCGCCATTTTGTATCAGATAACAGACATTCTCAAAGGTTGCAAAGGAAAGACCAACGATCATGGCAGCCGTCTTGATCTTCCCCGGCTCCGGTTCAAATATAAGAAGAAAAAACAGCAGTGGCAGAAACTTCATCACTTCCTCTACAACCGGAGCAATCTCTGCAGCAGCCACAAATGCATCTGCCTTGTACAGCACAGCAAAAAATGTATTGATATAAGCAGAAAGCATACATGCACTCATTCCGGCAAAGCAGAAGAAAAAGAAACTGATTTTCCGTTTCCCCATGCAAAGAGCCCCGATCAGTAGCGGTGACACCATACAGATGAACACATTTTCTATGTAAGTCATGATACCACCGCCCTTCTTGTAGCAGGCAGCAGCCACAAAATACAGCAGGTCAGCAGAATATCAAACCAGAAATTGGGATTTAAAAAACTGTTGTTCTGCCAGAAGCAGCCTGAAATCCAGAGTGCATACTCTGCAGCCACATAGCATAAGACTACGATGTGAAAATACTTCATATTTTTCTCACACCCTATCTGTTTTTCTGCATAAGCAAGCCCCCTGATGGAGCAGTAAGAAATAATGATCATCATAGCGCACCATAGCAGGTTGGACAAAATATCACCATAGCTGCAGAAGAACAAAAACAGGGGAACCCCAATGATCAGCGAAAGCCATGCCGCGTTACATTTGAAAGAACGCTCTTCCCCACTGGACAGCGTATATTGCAGAATGCGAAGGAAAATAGCGCTTGAGATCCATCCAAACTCTGATACATAAAAAACCTGTGGCGTTTTTGAAAACAACAGCAGATAAAGTGTCCAGTAAAGTGAGCCAAGTGTAAAACAGCCATAAAAGCAGGTCAGCAGAAAATAAGCCTGACTGCGTTTTTTCCAGTACCGGATACCCGCAAGACTAAATCCCAGCAGGGCAGCCAGAAATTGTAAAAGATTATTGATCAGCTCCATCCTCTCTGTCCCCCTTTTTATCTTCTGTATCCTGGCTCTGCCCATCCAGCAGGCGGATGCGGAAGCACAAAATGGTAACACATATGCCAAGTAGAAAAGCAAGCAGCCCTATGGCAATATAGCCAAGTGCTTCACTGTTGCCAAATATGCTGGCTGCCATATCATAATTGGAATAGCTGTTGTTCCGGTTCCGGCTGGCAGCATCAGGTATGAAAAAGGAGAGACAGATGATCAGCACAAGGCTTGCTGCTACTGCACAGATGCCAGTGATCCGGCTGCGGTGCAGTCTTTCCTCTCTCTCTCTTTTTTCGATCCGCCGTTTCACCTCGGCAATCCTTTCCTCATTACTCCGCATTTGTGATTCCCTCCCGTTCCAGTAATCCGCACAGTCTTTCTTTTCCCCGGTACACCATGTTTGTGATCTGCTTTACGCTTTTCCCCATAACCTCGGCTGCCTGCAAATAGCTCATGCCCTCAAAATAGGTCAGATAGAGAGCCTCCCGGTAATCCGGCTTCAGCTCTCCCATGCAGAAATGCAGGATCCGGTTGCGCTCTCTGGTCCGTACAACATCCTCCACCAGCATTTTTCCATCCGGCTCTCCATCCAGGTCGTCAAGGCTGAAGGAATGTCTCCGTTTGCTCTTATGACGTAGTGCCATATGTCGCGCTGCTTTATACATATATGCTTTCAGTCCTCCATCCCGTATGTGGGGCTTTTTCGTAAACAGATAGGAAAAAACCTCTATCATCAGGTCCTCAGCCTCGTGAACATCCTGCAGATACCCGTTTATGTACATAGTCAGCGGATCACCGTATTTTTTCATTAATTCATCAAGTCCCGTTTCATCTCCATTTACGTACCGCCTGTATAATTCTTCATCGGAAACCATGCCGTTCACTTCCTTTCCCCTTGCCAGCCCTGTACAGATAGGATATCTATATCATATGCAAATATCAGTATATTTTCAAGAATGACGTTTTGGCCAGTTTTTAAAAATTTTCTGTCCCCCATAGAAACACATACAAGCCTGCCTTCATAAGATATAGCATAAAACAACAAACCCTTTTGGAGGCAATACCATGAGTGATTTAACAGCTACCGGATGTGGATGCACATCCAATACATCTTCTAATTCCGGATGTGGATGCAGCACCATGACCTGGATCATCATCTTACTGTGCCTGTGTGGCGGATGTGGCAACGGCTGTGGTAATAACAGTCTTTTTAACTCTGGCAACGGCTGCGGATGTGAAAGTATTCTGATCATTCTCTTACTTCTTGGCTGCTGTGGCGGCAACAGCTGCGGATGCAACTAACAGCTTCTGATTCTTTTCATCATTTCTGAAGGTAGGTCCTGAAAAGGGCCTACTTTTCTGCATAGGACCGGTAGTCAGCTCATACATTTAAGATAGCAGAGAAAACAGCTTCATCCGTCAGGCATTGAAAGGAGGATTCCATGGAGCAGCAGGATGGGAACAAGGTAATGGCATTTGACACATTATTCAGCACGAATCATATTGCCATGCTTAAGATCCTTCTTTCCTGTCTGGACTATCAGGCTCAGAAATCCATGGCTGTTTATATTAAATTTCTTGAGCTGCAATATACAATCCATTATTACAACCAGAATCCTCATCCTCTCTGCGGCTGCACTGGACCGGACGCTTCCCGTGATCTTCCCTCTCTCTGTAAAGAGCTTCTTCCGTACTGTGATGAAAAGGAAAAGAAACAGATTGAGCAGCTCTGCAGCCTTTTCCAAAGCATGGAAATGTACCGGGAATTTTCAAAAACGATGGAAACCATGAAAGATATGATCCCCGGATTTGCTGATATGTCTGATCTGTTTTCATCCGGTGATCCTTCTTCAGGCTCTTCACCGGATATCATGTCGTTACTAATCAATATGCTCACTCCTGAGCAGCAGGAAATATTTCAGATGTTTGGAGGTAACCATAATGACAAATGAATGGATGCAGGATGAATCCCTGCAAAATATCGATCCCTATAAGCTGGAATTCCTTCAGGCGCTGGTTTTTGAAAGCAGTAATCTGCGTAAAGAGCAGCTCCTCCCATTTTTAATGGCAGTAGCCAGACGGGGACAGGAAAAGAAGGTCACGTTCTCAGATGAGGAAATCAGCACTATCGCCGCTGTGCTAAAGAAGCACGCCACACCGGATGAGCTGTCCAAAATGGATAAGATTCTTTCCATGCGGGCGCGCTCCTGATCCTGCGTGCAAAAAAGGGGACTGCAGACTGATATAGCATCATTCTGCAGTCCCTGACATTTATTTCATAACAATATTTACAATTCTTCCCGGTACATAGATTTCTTTTACAATGCTTCCGGTCAGCTTATCAGCGATCACCTTCTTCGCATTCTCAATGACAGCATCCTTCTGGTCATCCTTATGGATTGCCAGAGTCGCTCTTGTCTTACCATTGATCTGGACAGCGATCTCTACTGTAGCTTCCTTTGTTTTCTCTTCATCAAACTCGGGCCATACTGTCTGATAAACTCTTCCGTCAAATCCTGCTCTCTGCCACAGTTCCTCTGTGATATGGGGAGCAACCGGATTCAGCAGTGTAAGCAGCGTCCTGTATTCACCCTTTGTTACGGAATTCTTCTTATAGAATTCATTGATCAGTGCCATCATGGCTGCGATCGCTGTATTATACTTCAGGTTTTCAAAGTCGCTGCTGACCTTCTTAATGGTCTGGTGCAGCTTTACTTCCATATCAGCAGAGTAACCATCCTCCTCTGTCAGGATATCCTGCAGCTTCCATACTCTTTCAAGGAATCTTCTGCAGCCCTTCACACCATCCTCTGACCAGGATGCGCTTAAGTCAAAGGCACCGATAAACATTTCATAAGTACGTAAGGTGTCAGCACCATAGTCTCGTACAATATCGTCCGGATTGACAACATTGCCTCTGGACTTGCTCATCTTCTCTCCGTTAGATCCAAGGATCATGCCGTGGGAGGTTCTCTTCTGATACGGTTCCGGGCAGGGAACAACTCCCTCATCATAAAGGAATCTGTGCCAGAATCTGGAGTACAGAAGATGCAGCGTGGTATGCTCCATACCGCCATTGTACCAGTCAACAGGCATCCAGTATTTCAGTGCTTCCTGGCTTGCCAGTTCTTTATCATTGTGCGGATCAGTATAGCGCAGGAAATACCAGGATGATCCGGCCCACTGAGGCATGGTATCTGTTTCTCTCTTGGCAGGACCTCCACAGCAGGGACATGTAGTATTTACCCACTCCGTCATGGCTGCAAGAGGTGATTCGCCATTATCTGTCGGCATATAGCTTTCCACATCCGGAAGCTCCAGTGGAAGCTCACTTTCCGGCAGCGCTACATAGCCGCACTTATCGCAGTGTACGATCGGGATCGGCTCTCCCCAATAACGCTGCCTGGAGAATACCCAGTCTCTCAGCTTATAATTGGTCTTTGCATGTCCAATTCCCTTTTCGGTCATGAACTCGATGATCTTCTCCTTGGCATCCGCAACGGATAATCCATCAAGGAATCCTGAATTCACCAGTGTTCCTGTTGCTACATCTGTATAAACAGCCTCATTGACATCAACAGGACTTCCTGCTACGACCTCGATGATCGGCATATTGAACTTCTTTGCAAACTCCCAGTCTCTTTCGTCATGGGCAGGTACAGCCATGATGGCACCGGTACCATAGCTCATCAGTACATAATCAGAAACCCAGATCGGAATTTCCTTGTCATTCACAGGGTCGATCGCTGTCAGGCCATCCAGCATGACACCGGTCTTGTCCTTGGCAAGCTCTGTACGCTCAAAATCAGATTTTTTCGCTGCCTGCTCTCTATAGGCAATGACCTCATCATAGTTCTTCAGATCATCCTTATACTTGTCGATCATCGGATGCTCTGGGCTGATGACCATGTAGGTTACACCAAAAAGAGTATCCGGTCTTGTGGTATAAACTGTCAGCTTCTCATCCTTGCCCTTAACAGCAAAGTCTACTTCCGCACCGGTTGACTTACCGATCCAGTTCTTCTGGGAAACCTTGACTCTTTCAATATAATCTACCGTATCCAGTCCCTCGATCAGCTTGTCTGCATAAGCAGTGATCTTCAGCATCCACTGGCTCTTTACCTTACGGATAACCTCGCTTCCGCATCTCTCACAGACACCGTTGACTACCTCTTCATTGGCAAGTCCGACCTTACAGGAGGTACACCAGTTGATCGGCATCTCTGCCTTATAGGCAAGTCCGGCTTTGAACAGCTTTAAGAAGATCCACTGTGTCCATTTATAATATTTAACGTCAGTCGTATTGATCTCACGATCCCAGTCAAAGGAATAACCAAGGGAATGTAACTGGCTCTTAAATCTCTTCACATTATTCTCGGTAACGATCCTTGGATGGATATGATTCTTGATCGCATAGTTCTCGGTAGGAAGCCCGAATGCATCCCAACCCATGGGATACAGAACATTGTAGCCCTGCATTCTCCTCTTTCTGGCTACGATGTCCAGTGCCGTATACGGTCTTGGGTGTCCTACATGAAGTCCCTGTCCTGAAGGATAAGGGAACTCAACCAGTGCATAGTATTTCGGTTTGGTAAAGTCATCTGATGTCTTGAAAGCCTTTTCATCGTCCCAGACCTTCTGCCATTTGGTCTCTACTTCCCTGTGATTATATAATTCAGCCATTGTAAACTCTCCTCTCATCATGGCATAATAAACCAATCACAATTTTACCTACTCTTAAGAGCATTGTCAAGAAAAAGAAACGGCACTGCGCCTGTGCGCAGCACCGTTTCTTCAGGGCCACATACCCCCATATGTGTCCTCTTTTCCTTCTCTAAAAAGACCCCCGTCTTTTATTCTTCATTTCCTTCTGCTACCTTGGCAGCTCTCGCTGCTACTTCCTTCTCCTGAATATCAGAGGGTGTCTGTTCATAACGGGCAAATTCATAGGAATAATCTCCTCTTCCTCCCGTCATGGAACGAAGATCCGTACAATATCCAAACAATCCCATCATCGGAACATCTGCCAGGATCTCCTGGCTTCCTCCGGCTACCGGATTCATGCCAAGCACTCTTCCTCTTCTCTTATTCAGATCCCCCATAACATCTCCGGTATAGGAATCCGGTACAGTAACCTTAAGTGACATGATCGGCTCTAGGAGGATCGGTCCAGCTTCCATAAAGCCCTTCTTAAATGCCTGTTTTGCTGCAGTCTTGAATGCCATTTCTGAAGAATCAACCGGATGATAGGATCCATCGTAAAGAACCGCCTTTACTCCAACAACCGGATAGGCTGCCAGAGGTCCCTTCACAGTCGCTTCCTGGATACCCTTTTCTACAGCCGGGAAGTAGTTCTTCGGCACGGCGCCGCCTACAACCTCCTGTTCAAATACATAAGGCTTTTCCAGATCACCGGAAGGGCCAAAACGCATCTTTACGTGACCATACTGTCCATGACCGCCGGACTGCTTTTTATACTTATATTCCACATCAGAGGTTTTCTTAATGGTTTCACGGAAGGCTACCTTAGGCCTGCTCAGTTCAATCTCAACCTTGTATTCATTCAGAAGCTTGCTTGCGATCACCTCCAGATGAAGATCACCCATTCCATACAGGAGCATCTGCTTATTTTCTGCATCATTGACATAGCGCATGGTCAGGTCTTCATGAGAAATCTTCTGAAGAGCCTGGGAAATCTTATCAACATCACCTTTATTCTTAGGCTTATATCTCATATATGTATAGGGCACCGGAAGCTCCCATTTACCATACTTGATTGTCGTAGCCTTAGTGGATAGGCTGTCACCGGTTCTTGCTGCTGTCAGCTTGGCAAGTGCTCCGATATCCCCCGCATGAAGCTCTTTGATCTCAATTGCCCTGCTTCCCTGCATTACATACAGCTTGCTGATCTTTTCTTCAATATCCTTATCAACATTGTAGATCATATCATCTGCCTTTAATACACCGGAGTTCACCTTGATCAGGGAATACTTTCCAATGAAGGGATCTACGATCGTCTTCCAGATATAAGCAGATTTGGCCTTGGAGAAATCATAGTCCGCATGATAAATATCACTGGTCTTCATATTGATACCAGCCACTACCCTGTTCTCCGGACTCGGGAAGTACTTGATGATATCGTCAAGCAGTGTATACATACCCTGACACAGTGTGTTGGAACCCATTGTCATGGGGACGATACTGCCATCACAGACATTGGTCCGAAGTGCTGCCCTGATCTCCGCCTCTGAAAATATCTCTCCGTTAAAATAACGCTCCATCATATCTTCACTGGTTTCTGCCACAGATTCCATCAGGGTATCTCTGCAGATCTGAAGATTTGGCTTATTGTAATCCGGCACCTCGCATTCTGTAACCTCCTTACCCTGCCAGCGGTTACCTGTCTCTGTAATGACATTGATGTAGCCGACAAATTTCTCATTCTCACGGATAGGCAGATGGAAGGGAGCCATTTTCTTGCCAAACATGGCGGTCATATCTTCTACTACCTGACGGAAGGATGCATTATCCACATCCATATTGCTGACGTAGATCATGCGGGGCAGTTTGTACTTCTCGCAGAGATCCCATGCCTTCTTCGTACCGACCTCCACACCGGCCTTACCATTAACTACAATAATTGCTGCTCCGGCAGCACTGATGCCCTCTTCTACTTCGCCTGCGAAATCAAAAAAGCCAGGTGTATCAATGATATTGATCTTATTTCCTGCCCATTCGATCGGGATCACGGAAGTACTCACTGAAATTTTACGTTTCTGCTCTTCCTTGCCAAAATCGCTCACTGTATTTCCGTCATCTACCTTTCCAAGGCGGGAAGTAATACCTGACAGATATGCCATAGCCTCAACCAGACTGGTCTTGCCGCTGCCGCCATGTCCCAGCAGAACGACATTACGAATCTTGTCAGTAGTGTAAATATTCATATTGTTTCCTCCGTTTTCTGTTATTTTGGGCATTTTAACAAAATTTGAATTTAAAATCCTTTTCTTCAGGAAAACCCATGAGTACATTTTACTAAAATAATCTGAATTTTTCAATACTTTTTGTTAATCAAGTACACATGTCAGCATTGTTCATAGTATTTTCCATCTCTTATACATTCCAGTTGAATTTCGTGCTTTAAAGTGCTATATTACCCTTAGTATTTTGTACCCGGAAAGGAAGAAAAATCATCATGGAACATCAGATTACCTGTGGCTTTATCGGTCTTGGCCTGATCGGCGGTTCAATCGCAAGGGCTCTTCGGCAGTATCACCCGGATTACCGGCTGATCGGTTATGATGTCAACCGGGAAGCAACTGCACTTGCTGTTTCAGAAGGTATCCTTGATCTGGAGCTTTCCAGTATCAGCAGTGAATTTTCTTCCTGTGACTATATTTTCTTATGCGCACCGGTATCCTTTAATGACGAAAACCTTCTGGCTCTTAAAGCATACCTCTCAAAGGATTGTCTGCTTACCGATGTCGGCAGTGTCAAATCCGATATCCACAGGCATATTAAAGAGCTCTCTCTGGAGGATCAGTTTATCGGAGGCCACCCCATGGCTGGCAGTGAACGGACAGGCTTTGCCAACTCCAAGGCACTTCTTCTGCAGAATGCCTACTATATCCTCACCCCTACCGCTTCCGTAAGGAAGGAATGGGTCGAAAAATACAGGGAGCTTGTCACCTCCCTGAAGGCCATCCCTCTTGTGATCACCTGTGAAAAGCATGACTACATCACCGCTGCCATCAGCCATCTGCCTCATGTGATCGCTGCTTCCCTTGTCAATCTGGTAAAGGAAGAGGACGGTAGTGAAGGACTGATGAAAATGATCGCTGCCGGGGGGTTTAAGGACATCACAAGGATCGCTTCCTCTTCTTCTGATATGTGGCAGCAGATCTGCCTGACTAACAGGGATAATATCCTTACTCTGCTTGACCATTATATGGAAGCCCTTTCTGCGATCCGCACGGAGATTTCCGCTGCAGACGGTGAACGGATCTATGATTTTTTCCGCAGTGCCAGAGAATACCGGGATTCCTTCATCAATGCTTCCAGCGGTCCTATCAAAACCTCTTATACCCTCAGCATTGATATTGCCGACAGAACCGGTTCCATCGCAAATGTTGCTGCCATTCTGGCCGATCATAATATCAGTATCAAGAATATTGGTATCCTCCACAACAGAGAACAGCAGGAGGGTGCCCTGAATATTGAATTTTATGCTGAAGAAAGCATAGAAAAGGCAGCCGCTATCCTCTCTGAAAGCGGCTACCCCATCCACGAAAAATAAATACAACAAAATGCAGGCCAGACAGCCTGCATTTTCTTTATGATTCCCAGCTTTAATATCCTGCAAATTTTTCCGATTCCCTGATCCTTGCAAGTGCTCTTGCCATGGCCGCCCGCGTCATATGATACTCCCGGATGCTCTGCTCCTGGCGCAGCCGTTCATTTGCTCTTTCCAGCGCTTCTCTTGCCCGGTTTTCATCAATATCTTCCGGTCTTTCTATCGTGTCTGTCAAAAGCACAACTCTGTTATTGGCTACCTGGCAATAGCCACGTCCTACTACCACACTGGTAAAAGCCTCTCCCTCTTTCTTCCGGAATCTGGCTTCCCCTTCTGTCACAGCGATCATAAGCTCTTCATGGTGTGCCATAACAGCCCTTTCTCCATCTGGTGCCGGAATGATCAGTGAATTGCAGAGTCCTTCATAAAAGGCTCCATTACTGGAGATCATTTTCAAATAAAAATCTGACATCATAAGCTCCTTTCAAGACCGTCTGCCAGCCTCTGCCTATACACTACCTTCCATTGCCTTCGCCTTTTCTGCCACATCCTCGATCGTTCCGACATTAAAGAATGCTGCTTCCGGATAAGCATCTGCTTCTCCGTTAATGATCGCCTGGAAACCACGGATCGTATCCTTAAGCGGTACATACTTTCCGGGAATACCAGTAAAGTTCTCAGCCACATGGAAGGGCTGTGAAAGAAATCTCTGGATCTTTCTTGCACGGCTTACGGTCAGCTTATCCTCCTCAGACAGCTCCTCCATACCAAGAATGGCAATGATATCCTGCAGCTCCTTATATTTCTGGAGCATCTCCTGTACCCTTCTTGCTGTCTCGTAATGCTCCTGTCCTACCACATCTACTTCCAATATACGGGATGAGGATTCCAGCGGATCTACCGCAGGATAAATTCCCTGTTCCACGATCTTTCTGGACAGGACGGTAGTTGCATCCAAATGGGCAAAGGTGGTTGCCGGTGCCGGGTCAGTCAGATCATCTGCCGGCACATAAACTGCCTGCACAGAGGTAACTGATCCCTTTCTTGTAGAAGCGATCCTCTCCTGAAGCTCTCCCATTTCAGTAGCCAGTGTGGGCTGATAGCCTACTGCTGACGGCATACGTCCAAGCAGTGCAGACACCTCGCTTCCAGCCTGTACATAACGAAAAATATTATCTATGAACAAAAGTACATTCTGATTCATTTCGTCACGGAAATACTCCGCCATGGTCAGACCTGTTTCCGCCACCCTCATACGGGCTCCGGGGGGCTCATTCATCTGTCCGAATACCAGGGCTGTCTTTTCCAGGACTCCGGATGCCTTCATTTCTGTCCACAGATCATTTCCTTCCCTGGAACGTTCACCAACACCGGTAAAAATAGAATATCCGCCATGCTCTGTTGCTATATTCCGGATCAGCTCCTGGATCAGGACTGTCTTTCCTACACCGGCACCGCCAAACAATCCGATCTTGCCGCCCTTTGCATAGGGAGCAAGCAGATCGATGACCTTGATCCCGGTCTCCAGTATTTCAACCACAGGACTCTGTTCCTCGAAGGTTGGCGGTTTTCGGTGGATACACCATTTTTCACTGTCCGTAACCGCATCTCCTCCGTCTATGGCTTCTCCAAGGACATTGAACAGCCTTCCCAGCGTTTTTTCTCCCACCGGAACCGTAATTCCGGCTCCTGTTGGGGTTACCTCCATGTCTCTGCAAAGTCCTTCACTGGCTGACAGCATGATACACCGTATCACATTATTGCCAAGCTGCTTTGCCACCTCCATGACACATTTTTTTCCTTGATTTTCTACTGTCAGTGCCTCTTTAATATGGGGGAGCGGTCCCTTTTCAAACTGTACGTCAACTACAGGTCCCGATATCTGTATGATTTTTCCTTTTTCCATCACACATTCACCTCTTTTATTCTTTGCTGCAGCCTCGCAGCCCTTTTCTTTTTCGCTTCTCTCTTCTTACGCTGTGCCCGCGCACCGCTTGAAACCTCTGTGATCTCCTGCGTGATCTGTGCCTGCCTTGCCCGGTTATACATGATGTTCAGATCATGCAGCAGCTTATCTGCATTATCTGTAGCAGCTTCCATTGCCATCATCCTGTCATTCTGCTCGCTGCAGAAGGCTTCTACCAGTGCTCCATAAATAAAGCCGGCAAGATAATTGGGTACGATCATGTCCACTGCGTCCTTTGCTGAAGGTTCCAGCATAAACTCTTCCTGATAGACATCTGTCGGCGGCTGAGGAAGCTGCTTTCCTGACAGGGGCAGCAGCCGTTTATCCTCTGCCTGACACAGCATGCTGTTTTCCATACGGGTATAGATCACATGCAGCTCTTCGATCTCTCCCGCCATATACTTTTCTCTCAGGATCTCGCTGATCCATCTGGCTCTGTCAAAGGTAGGATCCTGTACCGTATAGGTAAAATTCTCTGCAATGGGAATATGCTTTCCGGCAAAATACTGCCTTCCAAGCTCACCCACCACAAAAAGACTGATCTGCTTTTCTGACTGATCCAAAAATTGCTGTGCCAGCTTCAGTATATTGTGGTTATAGGCTCCAGCCAGTCCCTTGTCTCCGGTGATCACAAGCAGCCCGATCCTAGTACATTTTCTGGAAGAGTCTTCAAAGTAGGGATGCTCCATTTCCGGCAGGTGCCGCATGATACGTTCAATGGTGGACTGCAGCATATAGAAATATGGCTCTGTCCTTTCCAGATCTCTTTTTGCTTTTTTCAATTTCGTGGATGAGATCATGTACATGGCTCCCGTGATCTTACGGGTATCCTCTATGCTTCTGATCCGGCTCTGAATTTCTCTTAAGCCCGCCATGTCAGCTCACCACCTGACTTTTATATTCCTTCACAGCTGAAACAATCCTCTTTATCAGATCATCGCTCAGCGTTTTCATCTGTTCAATCTCATTTCCGATCTCTGGATGCTTTTCATCCATATAGGTGAGCATATTTCCCTGAAATTTCTTCAGCTTCGGAACCGGAATGTCCAAAAACAGCTTATTCGTTGCACTGCACAGGGTGATCACCTGTTCATGCAGTGACATCGGATGCTCCAGCGGCTGCTTTAACAGTTCCATCAGCCCTTTTCCATATTGCAGCTGCTGCATGGTAACAGCATCCAGATCTGAGCTGAACTGGGTAAAGACTTCCATTTCACGGTACTGGGCAAGATCAATACGGATGCTTCCTGCCGCCTTTTTCATGGCCTTGGTCTGTGCTGCACCACCTACACGGGATACAGAAAGACCTACATTGACAGCTGGACGCATTCCCGAGAAAAACAGATCACTTTCGAGAAAGATCTGTCCGTCTGTAATGGAAATCACGTTGGTCGGGATATAGGCTGACACATCACCTGCCTGTGTTTCAATGATCGGCAGTGCCGTAATGGAACCGCCTCCCATGGTATCGCTGAGCTTGCTGGATCTCTCCAGAAGTCTTGAATGCAGATAAAAGACATCACCGGGATAAGCCTCACGTCCGGGGGATCTCTCAAGCAGCAGGGAAAGTGCACGATAAGCAACAGCATGCTTGGAAAGATCATCATAAACGATCAGAACATCCTGCCCTCTGTACATGAAATACTCAGCCAGTGCAGTTCCTGAATAGGGCGCAATATACTGGAGCGGTGCCGGATCACTGGCTGTAGAAGATACCACGATCGTATATTCCATCGCCCCATGCTTTTCCAGTGTATGTACCAGCTTGGAAACCGTAGATGCCTTCTGTCCGATCGCCACATAAATACAGATCACATTTTTTCCCTTCTGGTTCAGGATCGTATCCACTGCGATTGAGGTTTTTCCTGTCTGTCTGTCTCCGATGATCAGTTCTCTCTGTCCACGTCCGATCGGGAACATGGAATCGATGGAAAGAATACCGGTCTCAAGCGGTGTATCCACAGACTTTCTGTCAACAATACCGGGCGCAGGCTGCTCGATCGGTCTGTAATCCGAGGCACTGATCTCTCCCTTGCCATCAATCGGGGCTCCGAGAGCATTCACAACTCTTCCGATAAATTCATCTCCTACCGGAATTCCTGCCATACGGCCGCTTCGCACAGCCTTTGTGCCTTCTTCTATTTCTTCCTCATCATCAAACAGGATACAGCCGACCTCATCTTCCCTGATATCCTGCACCATGGCCTTCTGTCCATTTTCGAAGATCACAACCTCTCCATACATGGCATGGTCAATTCCATCCACATAGACGATCCCGTCACCAACACTGTTGACAATACCTACTTCATTTCCGGATACATCAATATTTTCAAGGCTGTCCCTAAGAATACTGATAATTCCCTTCTGAACCAAAAGAGAATCTTTTCCGGACAGCTCCATGGAATCAATCTTTTTTTTCAGAAGTGCTTCCCGGCCCTTTGTACTCCAGTCGTATTCCTGGCTTCCGGCCCGAAGGATAAATCCGCTTCCCAGATTTTCATTCTGCTTTCTGGTCAGGTTCAGGACTCTTCCCGGGTATTTTTCCTCCAAAAAGCTGACAATGCCTTTAAGCTGTCTGTCACTTGGCTCTGTTACATATTCAAGGACACAGTCAAGCGGCTGCTTTTCTTCTGCTGACAGAGTATGATACTCCTCCTTCAGCATTTCAAGCTCAGAAACCTGACAATGGGCAGCCAGAAGCTTTAAAAGTCCTCTGATCTGCAGCGGGAAGATCTTCTGGATGATTTTTTCTTTATTTTCAGGTGAGGCAGTCGGATCATCCAGCTGCTTCTGGATCTCCGGTACGATCTGCAGCAGGTCAAGTGCCTCATCTATATCCCGGTCTGCAATCTGCTCACCTATCATTTTTTCCAGATAAATATTAAGATTCTGCATGCTCACTCTCACCTGCTTTTGTCAAAAATTTGTCATATAGTTCACTGTTATCTTCTTCCTTCTGCATTCCCTCTGACGCAGCTGAGAATAGCAGGGAACGGATTTCCTTTTCTGCACGGCTGACCATTTTGCTATGCTCCAGCTCAGCAGTTTTTTGGGAATCCTCAATGATCTGCCCGGCTTTCCTGTTTGCTTCTTCCACGATCTGCTGGTAAGCTGCCCTCGCATCTTCCTGTGCTTTCTTCATCACCTGAGCTTTTTCATCCTGGATGCCGCTTTGCAGTGCTTCATATTTTTCCTTCTGCTGTCCCGCCTCAAACTTCTCCTGCTCTGCTTCCTTGTAACGGCCTTCAATCGCCTCTTCTCTTTTGGCGATGATATTATTCACCGGCTTAAAAAGGAATTTCTTAATCAGAAGATACCAGATCAGTAAGTTGATTATGGTAAAAAGCAGATTGATATCTAGTCTTAACATATGCTTTTCATTCCTTTCCTGTCTGATCAGCTAAGCAGAATAATGATCAAAAGACCGATAACAAAGCCATAAATAGCTGTTGCCTCTGCAAGCGCTGAACCAAGCAGAAGAAGCTTTGTGATCTTACCCTCTGCTTCAGGCTGTCTTGCAACTGCCTCTGTTGCTTTTGAGGTTGCTATACCAATACCAACGCCGGCACCTATACCGGTCAAAACTGCGATACCTGCACCAATTGCAATAAGTGTTGTGTTCATAATCTTTTCTCCTCTTCTTTACTTTACTCTTTCTTTATTCCATTGCTTCCTTCATGAACAGACCTGTCAGGAATACAAATACATATGCCTGTATCAGTCCGTCAAAAATATCAAAATACATACTGAATACTACCGGCACACCAACCGGTACTATGTATTCGATCAGTTCCATAATGACAAATGCACCAAGAACATTTCCAAAAAGCCGCATGCAGAGCGACAGCGGTTTGATGACCAGTTCAAGAACATTGATCGGTGCGATCAATGCGATCGGTTCTGCAAAGCTCTTAAACCAGCGTTTTACACCCTTTCTGTGAATGCCTGCATACTCTATGAGGATAATACTCATGAGTGCAAGCGCTGCTGTCACATTCATATCCTTCGTCGGCGGTTTAAAACCAAAAATACCGATCAGATTTGCAATACCGAGATACATCAGTACGGATGCCAGGTATGCCGCATACTGCTTTCCCTCAGATCCTAGGATCCCTTCGGTGATACCCTCCAGTGAGGTGACGGCCTGTTCCAGAAGAAGCTGCCTTCTGCTTGGATGCTCCACCTTAAGCTTTCTGGTCAGGAGCAATGACAGGACAAGTACTGCCGCCATTATGATCCAGGTGACAACTACAGATTCGGAAATACCGATCCCACCGATCGTAAAAGCACTTTCACAGTTCAGCTCTTCCCTGAGTGCTTCACCCAAATTACCCATCTTCGCACTTCCTTTCTTTTTTAGTTCAGTGCCATTATAATACAGAAAAATATAATTCCATAATTCACTTTTTTTGTAATATCCATAGATATTTTGAATGAACTGTATTATAATAAAAAAATATTTTATCAAAGGTAAACAGGAGATCTATTATGCAGAATCTTATGGAGATCAGCTTTGACTACTATAAAGTATTTTATGAAGTGGCAAGAAGCCATAGCATCACGCTTGCTGCCAGTCATCTCTGTCTGACGCAGCCTACCGTAACAAAGTATATCCAGAACCTGGAAGCTGCCCTTGGCTGTCAGCTGTTTGTGCGTTCACAGAAGGGTGTATCCATGACAGAAGAAGGCCAGCGCCTTTTCCGGCAGATCAGCCACCCCTGCCAGCAGATGGGACAGGCTCAGGAAATCATCAGAGAGTATACCACAAATCAGAATGGAAAAATCACGATCAGTGCCACCGAGCTGACCATGCGTTATTTCCTGCTTCCCTTTCTGGAACGCTTTCAGCACCGTTTTCCCAATGTAAGGCTTCAGATCCACGCGCACTCTTTTCCTGCTATGATGGCCTCTCTGAACGACGAAACAGCCGATTTTGCCCTGAGTATCACACCCCTTGAAAGCTTCAGTGATTTTGAGATCACATCTGTCTCTGATTTTCAGGATATACTGATCGCCGGCAGCCGTTATTCCTATCTGGAAGACAAGCTGCTTTCCATGGAAGATATCCTTTCCTTCCCGATCATTTCCATGGAACATGGCACCGCGAGCCGCAGATTCTGGGATTCTCTGTTTGAGGAGCATGGCTTTGAGCTCAGTCCCAATATCGAGCTCAATTCCAATGACCTGATCGCCCCTGCCACCGTCCACAATCTGGGCATAGGCCTTGTCCCTTATAAATTTGCACGTCACTATTTGATTAATTATGGAATTATCCAGTTGAAAACAGACTTTTTGGTACCAAAAAGACAGATCTGTCTGATCCGGAATCCTCTGCACCCACAGAATACTCCGGCGAAGATCCTCATTGATATGTTAAAGGGATCTGCTACCGATCCCCTGTTCTCCTATTCCACAGACAGCGGCATCAGCTTTTAGTGCTTTTTCTGATACACAGGCTGACCAGAAAGACAATCAGCATCCCGGTCAGACCGCCCGCCGTATCGATCAGCACATCTCTGATACTGGCATATCTTCCCGGCACGAAATACTGGTGAAACTCATCCAGTGAAGCAGAGATCATAAGCTGTGCCAGCACAAATGCACCGCAGCGCAGTCTCTTATCATTCCACAGAAACCATATCCACAGGGAAAGCAGGCCTACCAACATGTATTCTGTGAAATGTGCCAGCTTCCGGATCACTGCTTCTGCTTCGTCCACTTCCCCTGCCGGGATCACCACGGTCAGACCCCCTGTATTTCCCTGCAGCTTATAATAGAGATGCAAAAGCCACTTCGTCACCTTCTGGCTTACACCGGAAGAGGCAGTCGCATCCTCTGCTGAAAAATTAAAAATCATCACATATATCAGAAACAGCAGTACGATAAGTACTGCTGTCATTCCGATCTTCCATTTTTTATTAACGGTCATGGTTAATTATTCTTACCCAGGGTTTCCACTGTATTGTATACCTCTATTCTTGCACCATCTACAGCAGGCATTCCAATAAAAATACCACCATAGGAGAATCCCTGTTCTTTCTTTTCAATTCTTACAATTTCGATAAAGGCATGGAGCACTTCCTGTGTCCATATTCTTAAGTATGCCTCATATATAGCACCAATCTCCAGTGCTTTGCTGCAGGCAAATCCGATCCCTGTTCTTGATACATCCAGAATATTGATTTCTGCTAATTCATCCGGCTTCTCTTCATCAATCCTTTTGATAACGATCTGGGAAATCAGCTTCATCCGGTTACATTTTCTTCTTTCTTCCATAAGGATCCTCCCACAACTATCACTTACTGCCTATCATAAACTAATCTTCATCTTTTGTAAAGCTGTCTGTAAAAAAGCAGGCATCTCCAAAGGAAAAAAACCGATATTTTTGACGGATTGCTTCCTCATATGCTGCAAGCACATGTTCTCTTCCTGCCAGTGCGGATACAAGCATGACAAGTGTCGATTCCGGCAAATGGAAATTGGTGATCAGACAGTCAAGCACCTTAAACTGATATCCCGGATAAATAAAGATATCCGTATTGCCGCAGCACTCTTCCAGATGACCGTTTTCATCTGCAGCGCTCTCTATTGTACGACAGCTTGTAGTTCCTACACAGATCACACGTTTTCCCTCTGCCTTTGTCTGATTGATCAGCTCTGCCGCCTCCTGTGTGATCTGATAGTATTCAGAATGCATATGATGCTCCAGAATATTGTCAGCCTTTACTGGGCGGAATGTCCCAAGACCTACATGCAGGGTTACATAGGCAAGTCTTACACCCTTCTCTTCTATCTGTTTCAGCAGCTCCTTTGTAAAATGAAGACCTGCTGTCGGTGCCGCAGCAGAACCATCATACTTCGCATAAACCGTCTGATAGCGGTTCTTATCCTGCAGCTTGTGTGTGATATAAGGAGGCAGCGGCATCTCTCCAAGCTGATCCAGCACCTCTTCAAAGATCCCGTCATAGTGGAACTGCACCAGACGGTTTCCCTCTTCCACGATCTCAAGAACCTCTGCCTTCAGAAGACCGTCCCCAAAGACAAGTCTTGCCCCCGGCTTCATTTTCTTACCCGGCTTTACCAGAGTTTCCCAGATGTCATTTTCACGTCGTTTCAGAAGAAGCACCTCTACCGCTGCCCCGGTATCTTCCTTTATACCAAGCAATCTTGCCGGAAGTACTTTGGTATTATTCAGGACAAGACAATCACCCGGATGGAGATAATCTGCAATATTATGAAAGATCTCGTGCTTCCATTCCCCAGTCCTTTTATCCACCATCAGAAGTTTCGATGCGCTCCGGTCTTCCAGCGGATCCTGTGCGATCAGCTCCTTTGGAAGCTCGAAATTAAAATCAGAAGTCTTTAATCCCTCTGTCATCAGATTCCTGCTCCTTTTAAGAAAGCCTCGTAGCCTCTCCTTGTCTCGTATACATCAGCCTTGCTGGTCGCTTCATAAGGCGCATGCATGTTTAAAACGGCTACACCACTATCGATCACATTCATACCATACAGTGCCAGAATATAAGCAATCGTTCCGCCACCGCCAAGATCAACTCTTCCAAGCTCTGCTGTCTGGAAATGAACCTTTTCTTCTGCAAAAATACTGCGCAGATATGCCAGATATTCTGCATTGGCATCATTGGATCCTGATTTTCCCCTGGAGCCTGTAAATTTGTTAAACACCATACCGCCGCCAAGATAAGCTACATTCTTCTTATCAAAGCTTGATGCGTAAGACGGATCATAAGCGCTGCTGACATCAGAGGAAAGCATACAGGATGCAGAAAGGCACCTGCGTACATTCAGTTCGGAATATTCACCAAGCAGGTTCATCACCTCTGCCACCATATTTTCGAAGAAATGCGACTGCATACCGGTAGCTCCCACACTGCCGATCTCTTCCTTATCTACTAGCAGGCAGCAGGATGTCCGCTTCACACTCTTCATCTCCAGCATGGCCTTCAGAGAGGTAAAGGCACATACTCTGTCATCCTGTCCATAGCTTAAGATCATGCTGCGGTCAAAGCCAGCTTCTCTTGCCTTTCCGGCTGGAACCACCTCAAGCTCTGCAGAAATGAAGTCTTCCTCATCCATATCGTAGGTATCCTTCAGAATAGAAAGAATTCCCTTCTTTACCGCATCCTTACCGGCACCCTCTTCCTTCTTCTCATCCTTTTTGAAGGTAAGCGGCCTGTTTCCGATGATGATATCGAGCGCTTCGCCCTCGATCACCTTGGCAGCCTTTTTCTCAAGCTGCTCCTGTGCCAGATGGATCAGAAGATCAGAGATAAAGAACACCGGATCATCCTCATTCTCGCCAATATTCAATTCAATGGTCGTACCATCCTTTTTTACTACCACACCATGAATGGCAAGCGGGATTGTCACCCACTGGTATTTCTTGACACCACCGTAATAATGGGTATCAAGATAAGCAAAGCCTCCATCCTCATAAAGGGGATTCTGCTTGATATCGAGTCTCGGAGAATCGATATGGGCACCAAGGATATTCATGCCCTTTTCCATTTTTTCCTCACCGATATGAAACAGGGCAACGGATTTGTTCATCCATACAGAATAAACCTTATCTCCCTTTTTCAGGCTGCCGCCCTCTTTGATGATTTCCTGCAGTTCCTTATATCCTGCTGCTTCTGCTGCGTTTACAATATAATCTACACATTCTCTCTCTGTCTTACAGTCAGAAAGGAATTCGCGGTACTCTTTATTCAGCTTTTCCAATTCCTTCAGCTGTTTTTCACTATAATTTTCCCATACATTTTTCTGTTCCATTTTTTATACTCCTTCTTTATGCTCTCAGGTCAATATCCAGATCATTTTTTAACGTTCTGCAGATCTTATCTACAAATTTCTGAACCGTTTCTGCATCCAAAGCCTCATCCTTCGGGGCAAAGGTAATGGTGTAGGCCATACTCTTTTTTCCCTCCGGGATCTGCCCGCCTTCATATACGTCAAAGAGTCTGATCTCCTTAATATACTTATTTGCCCTTTTAATACATTCTTCCACCTGTCCGAAGGTAATATCCTTATTCATGACAAATGCCAGATCACGTTTTTCTTCAGGAAATCTGGATAATGCCTTAAATACTCTCTTTTTGTCATACCATTTGGAAAGTCTCTCAAGATCCATTTCCAGGACAAAGGCGCCTGTCCTCATATTCAGTTCGTTCTGAATATCATAAGCAAGCTTTCCAAAATATCCAAGTTCTTCCCCTTCGCAGAAAATTTTCACCGTCTGATAAGGATGGAGGAAGGTTTTCTGTGCCTGTTCATAGGTGAATGTGATATCCAGGCTTTCTGCCATCGTTGCAGCAATACTCTTCATGGTGTAGAAGCTTTCCTCTGCGCCGAAGATACCAATACAGAGAGTATCCTTTTCTTCCGGATATTCTGTCAGCGGCAGGCTCTTTGGAATAAACCTCTTAGCTACTTCAAACAGCCTTCCTGCAAGGATACCGTTCTTCTCATTTCTGGCAATAGCATTGACCATGGAAGGTACCAGTGTGGTCCTCATCAGGGAAAGATCCTGGTTGATCGGATTCAGAAGCCTGATCGCATTTCTTTCCTCAGCATCCGGTCCAAGGCGAAGCAGATCCAGATCCGCCGGGGAGAAGAACGAATAGTGCATACATTCGTTAATGCCCATGGCACAGAGTGTCTTTTTTAATGCCAGCTCTCCCTTCTGCTTTCTGTTAAGGCCTCCCATGGTAACCTGTGCGGTAGAAAGAAAAGTCGGAACGATATGGTCATAGCCATACATACGGATCACTTCCTCTGCCACGTCTGGATAACGTTCCACATCCCCCTCGCCATTTGGCAGCATGTCTTCTCTGTATGCCGGTACATGAATGGTCAGCTCATCATCCTGTACGCTTGGATCAAAATCCAGATTCTTCATAATACGGACGATCTCTGCCTCCGGCACTTCAATACCAAGGACACCGTTGACCTTGGAAATACTTACCTTCATTTCTGTCGGCTCTATGGAATTACCGGTGTTGATATCCACATGGGTAGAGGATACTTTACCGCAGCCAAGTTCTTCGATCAGATGCAGGGCACGCTTCATGCCAAGGACAGTGGAATACTCATCCACACCCTTTTCGTAACGGGCACTGGCATCCGTACTCTTGCCAAGGCTTCTTGCCGTCTTTCTGACACTGTCTCTTGCGAACTTGGCAGACTCGAACATAACGCTTTCTGTAGTATCACGGATCTCAGAATTCAGTCCTCCCATAACGCCTGCAAGGGCTACCGGCTTCACGCCGTCACAGATCACCAGATTATCCGGTGTCATCTCATATTCCTGCTCATCCAGGGTAATGATTTTCTCTGCCTCTTTTGCTCTTCTGACACAGATCGCATTGCCCTCCAGATAAGAGCAGTCAAACGCATGCATAGGCTGTCCGATCTCTTTTAATACATAATTGGTAATATCTACGATATTGGAAATAGAGGACATGCCGACAAGGGCAAGTCTTCTCTTCATCCAGAGCGGGGATTCCCCGATCTTTACATCATAAACATAGTGTGCACTGTAACGAGGACAGAGCTCCGGTGCCTCCACAGTCACCTGGAAGCCATCCTTCTTAACCTCTGTCTCAGTATAATCGCAGGCAGGCATCTTAAGCGGCTTACCGAGCATGGCAGCAACCTCTCTTGCCATGCCGAGAATACTCTGGCAGTCCGGTCTGTTTGCTGTCAGGGCGATATCGAAGATCACATCATCAAGTCCTGTCAGCTTCTTTACATCATCTCCAGGCTGTGCATCCTCAGGCAGCACAAGCAGTCCGTTATACTCTGCTCCCGGATACAGATCCTCTGTCAGTCCGAGTTCCACACCCGAACACAGCATACCGTTGGATTCATATCCACGCAGCTTGCCATTCTTGATCGTCATAACACCTTCTACTGTCTTGTGATCCTTTGCTGTTGCATAAACAGAGGCTCCCGGTAATGCAAGAGGGAATTTTCCTCCTGTACATACATTGTCTGCACCGCAGCATACCTGCATGGTTCCATGGGTACCGGCATTTACCTGACATACGTGAAGGTGGGTATCCGGAATCGGCTCACAGGATTCTACCAGTCCGACAACGATATTGCTGATATCCTTACCTGCCTCATATTTCTCTTCTACCTCAAAACCGGCATCAAACAGCTTCTTTTCCAGCTCATCCGGTGTTACATCTACATCTACATATTCTTTCAACCAGCTTAATGGTAATATCATGATCCTTTTTTCCTCCCGCTTATTTCTCGTTGATCTGCTCTAACACGCGCAAATCGGAATTGAATAACAGCTTGATATTGTTAATTCCGTATTTCAGCATGGCTATACGCTCAAGACCGATACCAAAAGCAAATCCGCTGTACTCTTCGGAATCAATGCCGCAGTTCTCAAGAACACGTTTATTGACCACGCCGGCACCAAGTACCTCGATCCAGCCGGTTCCCTTACAAAGGCTGCATCCCTTACCTCCGCATTCAAAGCAGCTTACATCCACTTCTACAGAAGGCTCTGTGAACGGGAAATAGGAAGGACGGAGTCTTGTTGTAACACCTTCTCCGAAAATTTTCTGTACAAACACATCCAGCATCCCCTTTAAGTCACCAAGGGTAATCCCCTTATCCACTACAAGTCCTTCCATCTGGGAGAACATGGGAGAATGGGTTGCATCATCATCTGAGCGGAATACCTTGCCAGGAGACAAAATCTTGATCGGCGGCTGCTTCTTTTCCATGACATGGATCTGTCCTGCGGATGTCTGGGTACGGAGCAGGAATTCCGGGGAAAGATAAAAGGTATCCTGCATATCCCTTGCCGGATGATCCTGTGGTGTATTCAGTGCAGTAAAATTATAATAATCCGTTTCAATCTCACTTCCCTCAAATACCTCAAAGCCCATTCCAGCAAAAATATCGATCAGCTGGTTGCGCACCAGTGTTACAGGATGAAGATTGCCGATCTTTGCCGGCTGAGCCGGAACGGTGAGGTCGATCCGCTCTCTCTCATATCTGTGCTGAAGCTCCAGCTTTTTCATCTTTTCTTCCATATCGGCGAAACGGTCAAAGGCCCATGTCTTCAGCTCGTTGACAGACTTGCCATAGCCTGCCCTCTCCTCCGGTGCAAGCTTCCCCATTTCCTTCATCAGTTCACTGATCTTACTCTTCTTGCCTTCCAGATAAAGATTCTTAAATTCATATAATTCCTTGGAGTTTTTCATCTCCTTAAGCTCGCCCTCGATCTTTTCCTTCAGGGAAGACAGCTTGTCTGATAATACCTGATCCTGCATACGTTTTACCTCTCTTTGTTATTTTACTGAATGTGGTCTGCAATAAAAAATCCCCTGTATTCCAATGAATACAAGGGACGAATCAAATCCGCGGTACCACCCAGGTTCCCATCATAAATAATGGGCTCTCTATTCACGTAACGTGTGACAACGTCCGGATCTACTTGATAAATCTGTTCAACCCGAAAGCTCCGGTGGGAAATTCATCAGCTTATCTGAACATAAGGAAGCTTACAGCCGGTGGCCTCCTCTCTCTGGATGAAGATAACTGACTACTGATACACCTTCAACGCCTTATCTCATAAATCTGCTATTATTGTAGCCGCCATGCTTCTGCTTGTCAAGCCTTATACGGCTTTTTCCTTTCTCCTCTTCCCGACAAAAAACTGGAATGCCGGCTTGAAATACCGGTTCAGGAAGGCTCCCGTCATGACAAGATACATACAGGCATACAGCCACAGCATAAGTACAATGATCGTCGTCAGGCTCCCATAGGCACTAAAGCCATTAAACTCATCCACATAAATGGAAAAAACAAATGTGATCACGCTCCAGCCAACAGCCGCTACTGCAGCTCCCGGGAGCTGCATCTTGAAACCATATTTGCCGCCCGGTACATAGGTATACATCAGTGCGATAAACAAAGTAAGGATACACCAGGTAAACAGCAGTCTGAAATTCATCAGCAGATCAAAAAAATAAGAAGTCTGCGGAATCTGTCCCTCGATAATGGATACCAGTGTATTTCCAAAGACCATGACGATCAGGGAAACCAGCATCAGGATCAGCGTCAGAATCGTATACAGACATGCCACACACCGAAGCAGAATATAATTTCTCGTTTCCTCCACATCATTAATGGCATTCAGCCCGCGCATCATGGCTAACATTCCCTTTCCTGCCGACCACAACGTCACTATGGCGGTCACAGAAATGATCCCGACAGACTTATCATAAACCTCAGCGATCATCCCCGTCAGCAATGCATCCATATTATCCGGTGCTATTGCCGTCACCACAGTCATCAGATTGGCTTCTGTCAGCGGGGTATAGGGAATCAGGGCACAAAGCAGCATCAGCATGGGGATCAGGGACAGGAACAGAAAGAAAGCTGTACTGGCAGCAAATGCGCTGATATTCTTTTTTCCCATGTGTTTACTGAAATCATAGCCGATAAATATTAATCTTCTGATCACGATATCCTGCTCCAAGCCTGTTTAATACATTTTTACGAGGTCTGCACCTTCATAGAAAAAAGAAAGGATCTCCTCTCTCTTCCTTCCGGCACGTGCCATATCGGCAGCCCCATTCTGGCTCATCCCGACACCATGACCGTATCCGCCGCCAAATATAGTATATCCTATCACATTTCCCCTCTTTTTTTCAACAGAAATGATCAGATACGCACTGGGAAGCAGCTTCCCGGCGGTTACCGCAGATCCATCTGCCCGGATCACTTCCCCGCCCTGAGATAATACCTGCCGGATCTGATACTCTCCCTTTACCTCATAATCACCTGTATCTGTTTTTACGGAAAGCACTGTGGCAAGACCGCTCTCAAGCCGCTTCTCAACAGAAATATCATAGATTTCTGAAAAAGCTTCCTTCATGATCTCTGCCATCTTTGCAGCATCTATCTCCTGTACCTCATACTGCCAGCGATACCAGGCCTCCTCTTTTTCATAATCCCCGGGGTGCTCCTCCTTCAGGAAATCCTGAAACGCACTTTCTTCCCTGAGGTCTTCTTCCTCTTCTTCATGTGAAATCCGTCTGGTATTCAGATAGGGCAGGTCTTCTGTGCTTCCAAAGGCTCTTTCATCACTGCCGCTCCCACAGGAGGTAGAATAATAATATGCATGGATCGGTACTCCATCATAAAAAAGCATTTCTCCGGCAGTCTCTCCCACCGCTCTTCTGGCATTTCTGCTCTCCTCGATATTGTTATAAACCTGATACCGTACGCTGTCATCCACATGGGCGCCCTCCTCCGGGAGTCCGGATTTCAGAAGATACCGGTAGGCATAGGTTCTTGCACAGACAGCCTGCGCCTCAAGTGCCTCTGCCGGATAAGAGGAAGGCATCTCACTTGGAACTACTGAATAAAGATACTCTTCCAGCAAAAGCTCATTAATCAGCAAAAGGCCCTGTTCCTTCTTTACGATCTCCATCCTGCCTCTATAGGACGGAATGCCATAAGCCCTTTTCAGGGAGAGCACCTGAATCCTGGAAGAGGCTGCTGAAGGTTCGATCATAAGCCGGTCTCCCTGGACAAGCATGCTGTCACTGTCTACCATTACTTCTTCTCCTGCCGGGATCCTTCTGCTTTGTCTATCCCCGTAGCTTCCATAGATAAGGTTCAGCTCACAGTCCGCCTTCAGCTTTATTTCCTCATGATAAATCCCATCATAAGCCTGATTGCTGACAGCCACCCGTATGTTTTCCATATTCTGATCCTTTACAAGAAGAACTGCACAGACCTTCCCCTTATCCATAACATAATCAGCAAAGTCATATCCGATCTTAAACTCCGTCCTGTCTGATTCTTTACAGGAACCATATAGCTGATATACTCTGTAATCCTCTGCAAATGGCAAAAAGCCCCTGTCCTCCAGTTCAATGCCTTCTTCTGCCACTCCAAGGAGAACACCGCCCACCTTTTCATTCTTTATTTTTCTGTCAAGAGCTTTTCCCTCTGCAAAGGTAAGATCTGCAACCTTCTCCTGGAAAATCTCATTATTTTTCAAAGGGCAGTACATTTCCTCGCCGGACCACAGAAAATAAAATCCATCTGCGTCATTCTCAGTGATCAGTGCATTTTTCAGGGTAAAGGAATTCTTCTTTCTTTCTGTCAGGACAAGAATCCTGTCATCCTCTCCTTCATTTCTTTCCACATAGGCTTCCGCCACGCAGTACACAGGTGCCTCCACATTTTCATATCCGTATGTATTTCCTCTGCTGTCTATGACACTGGCATCTGATCCCTTTCCAAGAAGCTCCAGTGTTTCCCTTACGATCTGATCCTGGATCTGAAAGGCTTCCAGCCTTTTCTGATACCCCTCTGTAAAATCCTGAAACAGAAGCAGATCTTCTTTTCTGTATTTCTGATCCAGCTCCTTTTCCGGATCCTTCTCTGTATTTTCTGTCTCCCTGTCCTGATCCCATATGGCTGTCAGTTCTATGTAATCTCCATAAGTCAGAAGGCTGCTTTCACCTTCTCCATGAGCTTCACTCACCTGAAGGCTCCAGTTTTCCAGTTTTTCTCTCTGCTCTTCTGAAAGAGATGCCTTTCTTCCAAAGGCCATGACAAGGCTGATGGCATCCTTTATCTGTATCTTTTCACCCTCCGGTACCAGCATTCCCCGCTCCTGTCTGTCTTTCTTTATAAGAATACAAAATAGTAATAACAGCAGCAGGATCATTCCTGCTTTTGCCGCCAGCTTTTCCCATTTTTTCATTACACTTTTCCTTACTCTTTTATCCGGCAATGCCCTGCCGGACTTTCTTTCACCCTTTGATATCCTGTGCTGCAGCTCTTAAAGCCAAAAGAAGAGCAGCCAGTCTGGCTGCTCTTCTTTCGTATCCCCAAAATGCCGGTTCCTACCTTTTGACTCCTAGCAATGCTAGGTGGGTGACCGCAATCTGCGCTTTTGCCTTCCCTTCCAATCCTCACCGGCTGGTGAGTGAGGGCTTGACAGCCGCCAGATGATATAGGAATCCCGTTTAAAGTATCTGTAGGTTCAAAAATAGCAGGAGTTGTCGCACATCTCAGGTTGTTTTTATTATATCCAATCCAGTCTCAAATTACAACTCTAACTTTCTATCTTTATCAATTTCGCAGCCTTAAGCATTCTGCACCCTTACTGGACTACGCCATTGCCGCCTCTGGTCCAGATAATATTTTTACTGATCATCTCATCAATATCCATGCCGATGATCTCAGATGCCCTTGCCTTGGCTGCCGCCTCATTTGCCGTTCCGAGATTCTTATAGATCTCATAGGACGGCTTTTTATTTCCGGAAAGATCATATAGTCCAAGATCCAGATGACTTTCCATCTCGGAAGCCTCATCTGTCTGACGGAAGAGCATAAATGCATCTACATCCGGCAAGGATGCTGCTTTCAGATAGCCGTAGGCAATAGATGCCTCCTGTGCTTCTGATCCAAAGGCAGAGGTATAGCCGATCTCCGCAAGGGAAATACTTCTTACTTCTCCGGAAGGACTTAAAAATTGCTTCTGATGCATATAATTGATCAGAATATCTATATTCTGCATGGTAATATATGGTGTGGAAATGCTCTCCTTTACCCATACTGCCGGACCGTTCCATGCATAAGGGTCGTACAGCGGTGAATTATAAGGATGATAGGAAAGCCCCCAGTCAATATTTCCTTCCCTGTTCATATAATAATTAAACTGATCCAGATATCCCTTTGCCAGAAAGCTGCCAGGGTTGGACTTTCTGCCCCATTCCTGGTCAATGGAATTATAAATCCTGACATTGGCATTCTGTGCCTTCAGTTCATTATACAGAATGCGGAACGCCTTCACATAAATATTCACATTCAGATCCATATTCGTAGAATTGGTATACCACCAGGAGGTTCTGGCATTGACCTCATTCCCGATGATCCAGTTATCTACCTGCCCTGCTCCCATATGTCCGGAATAATGCTGGCCAAGGAAAGCACCGATTGCCTTCAGATGTCCGGTTCCTGCTTCATCTGCTACATTCAGGGCATAGCCAGGGCAGTCACCGCCAGCTGCCAGCGGATGGATCAGATCCTTGCCAAAATCTCCCTCCCCTCCATTCAGAAGCACCAGCGTCACCTGGATTCCAAACCGGTTGATGCTCCGGATCGTGGAGTCATAACGGGAAAGAACCTCCCCGTTAAAATAGAAGGTCTTTCCATTATAGGAAAAGGCAATGGCATCCGGCTGTCCTTCTGCAGAACAGAGTTCTCCAAGATCCATATTGTAAACAATCTGCTGGATACCAAGATCCTGAAGCTGTCCATCAGAGATCCTGGTCACATCTGGAAGGATTCCCTTGATCCCATGATCATTTCTTGCTGCACTGTAGGCTGCGATCGCTTCCGGATTGGTAATGTAGTGCTCATCACTGACCTGTACCATCTGCCCGCCGCGCTTTACGGCTACCAGGAATTTACGGCTCAGATTGGAGCTGTCTGTATTATAATTCAGTGGAAAGCTCACAGAAACCGATCTCCCAGCTGAAGCCCTGGCTACTGCCTGTCCTCTTGGACCATCCTGCCATACTTCATCCGCATAAATATAATAATTGCCATCATCTCCGTAAGGAACACTGCCTGCCGAAAGCTGGCAGACCACCTGATCCCCGCTGATCACACAGGAAGTAATGGACACCGGCCTGCCTTCTGCTGATACCTCCATGGGCTTTGCAAAGAATACAAGACCTGTCAGTATTGCGGCTGCGATCCCCATCACGATTTTATTGAAACGATAGTTGTTTTTTTTGATTTCCACCTGTCTTCCCCACTTTTTCTTTTGTTTTCTTACCTTTACCATTATAAACGGTAACTGCTGTATTTGGCAACATACACTTGCCCCTTCCTGTCGTTCTTTTCCCTTCTGCCTTCTGCCGCCGCAATCTTCCTTCTGGAAATTGTAAAAAAACTATAAACTCAAAATTTTTACTTGTTTTCGTTCTTTTCACATGATAACATAATTTATATAGACTTTTTTCTGACATATTCTGATACATGTCAATATTCATTCACAATTGTAACTGTCCTGACCATCGCAGAAAGGAGACAATCCATGGATCATAATATATACTCTGAGGTTACACCCGATATCGTACGTCTATCTTCGCTTGCACAGAACGCTGACGTGATAGATACAGAACTTTTTACCAGATATAACGTCAAACGTGGTCTCCGTGACCTGAATGGAAAGGGTGTCCTTGCCGGACTGACCAACATTTCCGATGTCCGTGCCAAGGAAATCATAAACGGGGAAGAGGTTCCTGCGCATGGACAGCTTTTCTACCGTGGCTATAATGTAAAGGATCTGGTAAGCGGCTTTACCTCTGATAACCGGTTCGGCTTCGAGGAGATCACCTATCTTCTTCTCTTCTCCAAGCTGCCGAATGCAGAAGAGCTTGCTTCCTTCCGTAAGCTCCTCGCCTTTTACCGTACTCTGCCTACCAGCTTTGTACGCGATATCATCATGAAAGCACCCAGTAAGGATATGATGAATACTCTGTCAAGAAGTGTTCTGACTCTGTATTCCTATGATGACAGGGCTGATGATGTTTCCCTTCCCAATGTGCTGCGCCAGTGCCTGCAGCTGATCAGCCTGTTTCCCCTGCTGTCTATTTATGGCTATCAGGCTTACTGCCACTACCATGATGGCAAAAGCCTCTTCATCCACCAGCCGGATCCAGGTCTTTCCGCTGCGGAGAATATCCTGCATATCCTGAGACCGGACAGCTCCTATACACCACTGGAAGCCAAGCTGCTTGATATCGCACTTGTACTCCATATGGAGCATGGCGGCGGAAACAACTCCACCTTCACGACTCACGTCGTGACCTCTTCCCTGACCGATACCTACTCTGTTATTGCTGCGGCCATCGGTTCCCTGAAGGGTCCAAGACATGGCGGTGCCAACATCAAGGTAGTACAGATGTTTGAAGACATGAAGCAGTCTGTTTCCGACTGGACAGATGAGGATGAGGTAGCTGGCTACTTAAGGAATCTCCTACATAAGGAAGCCTTCGACCATGCCGGCCTGATCTACGGTGTCGGCCACGCGATCTATTCCAAATCAGACCCGAGAGCTGTCATCCTCAAGTCCTTCGTAGAAAAGCTTTCCGAGGAAAAGGGACTTCAGAAGGAATTTGCTCTTTATTCCATGGTGGAACGTCTTGCCCCCGAGGTCATTGCGAGGGAGCGTAAAATGTATAAGGGTGTCAGTATCAACGTGGACTTTTACTCCGGCTTTGTTTACAATATGCTTTCGCTTCCTCTGGAGCTTTATACCCCCATCTTTGCGATGGCACGTATCTCCGGCTGGAGCGCCCACAGAATGGAAGAGCTTGCCAATAACGGCAAGATCATCCGCCCGGCTTATAAACCAATCTGTGAAGACAAGGACTATGTTCCTATTGAAAAAAGGAGCTGATGCAAATCTGCATCAGCTCCTTTTCTTCACAATTTTAATTTAAAGTCTTAGTACTGTTAGAACTGAAAAATACGCTCAGATCCCAAGAAATTCCAGAACCGTCTGCTTCATTTCTGTCTTATCACAAACATGGTCGTGAAGCACCGGTGCTGTCCTGATCTCCTCAATAGCTCTGGGTACGGCAGTTCCTGAGATTTCAGAAAGCCTGTCCACCAGATCGAAATCGCTCATATGATCATACTTCTCATCAATAGCCTTCATCACGCTTCTTGTAAACTTATACGGACTTGCCGTGGATGCAATGACAGAAACACTTGCATCACCGGTATCCTTCAGATATTTCTTATAAACGCAGGAGGCCACTGCTGTATGGGTATCGATCACATAGCCTGTCTTATCATACAGGTCATGGATCGTCCTTGCTGTCTCCTCCTCACTTGCATAATTACCATAAAAGTCAGCAAGCTGTGCTTTCATCTCTTCTGTAATAGTATACCTGCCATCCTGCCTCAGTTCACTCATCAGCTCTCTGTTCTTATCCGGATCATCTCCGGCGATCCTGTAGATGAGGCGTTCCAGATTGCTGGATACCAGAATATCCATGGACGGTGAGCTTGTCAGCATAAACTCCCTGTTTCTGTCATAGGTACCTGTGGTAAAGAAATCATATAGAACCTTATTCTCATTGGACGCACAGATCAGCTTATGAATCGGAAGGCCCATCTGCTTTGCATAGAATGCTGCCAGAATATTGCCAAAGTTACCAGTTGGAACTACGAAATTAACAGCCTCCCCGGCTTTAATCTTCTTTTCCTCAAGAAGCTTCACATAAGCATAAACATAATAGGCAACCTGGGGGATCAGCCTTCCAATGTTAATAGAATTGGCGGATGAAAACTGGAAGCCCTTCTCAGCCATATAAGCAGCCAGTTCCTTGTCAGCGAACATCTGCTTGACTCCGGTCTGTGCATCATCAAAATTGCCATGAATCCCTACCACATATGTATTTTTACCCTTCTGGGTCACCATCTGCTTCTCCTGGATCGGACTTACACCATTCTTTGGATAGAATACAATGATCCTTGTACCTTCAACATCTGCAAAACCTGAAAGTGCTGCCTTGCCGGTATCTCCGGAGGTTGCTGTCAGGATCACGATCTCCTTTGTCACGTGATTCTTTCTGGCAGAGGTTGTCAGAAGATGTGGCAGGATAGACAGTGCCATATCCTTGAAGGCGATGGTCGCACCATGGAACAGTTCAAGATAATAAGCGCCATCCGCTTCCACAAGCGGAGCGATCACTTCTGTATCAAACTTGGAGTCGTACGCTCTTGCTATACAGCCTTTCAGCTCTTCTTCTGTAAAATCCGTAAAATAAAGCTTCATAACCTCATAGGCAACTTCACCATATGTCATATGCGACAGCTCTTCCAGTGATCTATCAAGTGCCGGTATCCTCTCCGGCACGAATAATCCGCCATCGTCAGCCAGTCCCTTCAGAATTGCTTTTGATGCTGTAACCGGATTTCCCTCAGTTCTCGTGCTATGATACAAGATTTCCATGTTTTTCTTCCTTCCGTGTTCGTTCCTTTGTAATCTGGATTTATAATTTTTTATCATTCTAGCATAAACGGAATTGCTTGACAAGCAATACACTCTTTATCCTGCCTTAAAAAACTCATGTCCTCCATAGGAAAAGAGGCGTATCAGGCAATTATCAAACCACTTCATTTTTCCTTCTTCCGCATATTTTCTGGCTGCAAAATACAGCGCTCCTTCCGTGACATCCTCCCCCTCAAGCACCCTGTCCACTGCTCTCCTGGTTTCTTCTGTTGCCACTGCGCTCTGATAGGTTCCATTGGCTACGGGTGAAAACTGATAAACGCCATTTTCATTCTGAAACACAACCTCTTCCACTGTATCCGGAAACTTATTGCTTTCCACACGGTTCATCACAACTCCGGCTACAAGCATTTTCCCTTTTTCATCTTCACTCCCGGCCTCAGCCTGTACAATCTTAAGCAGGATCTCGTAATCCTTGTCTGACAGCTTACTGTATTCCGGCTTTTCCATTACCTCATAATCCACAATACGCTGTCCTGAGGAAGCTCTTTTCAGATAACCAAAGAAATGCTCCTTAACAGGCCTGCTTTCCTGTACACTGGTAAGCTGAAATGCCGGTGATGCAGCAAACAAGTTTGCCCTGACTCCTGTCACGCAGAACCACCCTGCAAGAAAAAGCGTATTACACAGAAATAACCGAATAATAAAATTTTTATACATTCTTTTTACCTGTTCCTTTCTGTCCACTAACTATTCTATACATGGATGCCTGAAAATATTTCTAAAATTTCATTTTTCTGTAATTTATTTCAAAATTATTAACTCTATGCTATACTATTTTTATGAAAAAAAAGCTTCCCGGTGTATATGAAACAACAAAAAAAGACGGCAGCATTTACTACCGTTCTTCTATTACCTATCATCAGAAACATATCAGCCTTGGCAGTTATGACACCTCTGCCAGGGCTTTTGGTGCATATCTGGAAGCAGACTCCCTTCTGAAGGATCCATCACTGTCTTTTAAAGAACACTCGGATCTCCGGATCCTGCCCTTTGGAAAGTGGGTAAGTCTGATCAATTTCAGGGACAATGGCATCTATATTGCCAATCCGATCTATCTTCATCCAAGATACTTTGAATACTTCCTTAGCGCCCATGAAATCCTGAAGTTTGATATTGATGACCTGTTTTATTATTCCAGTCACAAGATCATGCAGCGGGGACGTCATTTCTTCGTCTCAGAATATGGTATGCAGACCAATATTGCCGGACGCTATGGCATCAAGAACTATGCCGTTTTCGGCCGGGATTACCGCTTTGTCAATGGGGACTGTAACGATTTCCGATATGAAAACATAGAGATTCTGAACCGTTACCACGGTGTCAGGGAGAAAAAGGAAAAGAATACGGTCCGTTACACAGCACGGATCCATATCAACGGGAATTATACGATCGGCACCTATGACAGTGCCATAGAAGCAGCCATTGCCTATAATAAGGCTGCCGATATTCTTCACAGGTCAGGTGTACGCAGGCAATTTGTCGTAAATTACATCGAGGAGCTTTCTCCATCTGCCTACGCAGAGCTGTATAGAAAGCTCCCCATTTCCTCCAGGATCATGCACTATAAGCCATAATCCTGCTCTTTTACCTGTTCGCATAATCGGTAAAGCTGATCACATACGATGCCGGCTTTTCCACACCATTTATATTTTCCTGTGCGGCATATTCCCACATCTTATACTGATAGGGATAGGCAGGTATTGCCTCTTCATCCTCCAGAAATACATCATAATCCTTCAACATTTCAGAGGGCATGACATCAGTCAGCAGAAAATTGGTGTCTCCATAAAGAATACCCTGATATCCGGCATCCACTATATCCTTCAGGAAAGCCTGTGCAATCTCTGTTCTGTCCTTTTCATCCAGGATATCTGTTCTTGCCGTATCTGTTTCAATGCTTTCCATCTGCAATGCGACAGGATAACTGATCTTATACGGAAGAAGCTGGTTTTTTACAAAGGCTGCTTCCTCCACTGCCTCTTCCACAGTAACTGCCTGGGAAGAAAAATAGCATCCAACAGAAAGTCCTGCTTTCTGTGCTGCCTCGATCCTTGTTGTGAAATCAGGATCCAGAGAGATCAGTCCGGTTCCATATCCTCTGCCGCCCACCTTCAGCATCACAAAATCTATTCCATCTTCACTCAGCCTGTCAAAATCCACGGTACCGTTCTCACTGGAAATCATCACACCAAGCCTTGACAGCTTTTTATTTCCGCTGTAATAGGCCATCTTCCCGTTCGTGATCTTCAGCTTCGTAAAATCGTAATCTGCCTTTGGAAGCTTATCATCGATTTCGATCCACTCTTCTGTCCCGTCCTTATAGGTAACCTGGATATGCCTGCCGTCCGCTGCCAGCTCCTCCTCCGTCGGTGAAGGGGTCGGCGTCGGATCCGGTGTTGCCGATGGTGACGGACTTGCCTCTTCCTCTACCACTGTTCCTGCTCCGTCATACATATCCCAGAAATCCAGATCCTCTGCCCGGAGCTTATGCTCCCGGTACAGCTTTTCTATGCTGGCATCTCCATAATCCTCTTCCGTTTCTTCCTCCGGCAGAGGTGTTGACGTAGCTGATGCCGCAGCAAGCGCCTCTGCTCTTTTTTTTGCCCCGGATCTGCTTTGACTGTTGCTAACAAGCACCACCGCTAATATAATAAAGATCAGGGCTGAAATCGCTGCTATTGTATAGATCACCGGTGCACTGATCTTATGATCTTCCGGTTCTTCTGGTAAATACATACATTCACTCCACTTTCTGAAAGGTGTTTACCACCTGTGAAATGAGTATACAATATTCTGCCCTGGTTTTACAACTCCAAAAGCATTAACTCTCAAATCAATATCAGGCGGATTCTCCTGTACTGCCTACAGCAGAGGATCCCATACAGGACTTTAACCATGAAAAAAGCTTATTTTTTATTTTGTCTTATACTTGCTTCCCTCTGTCCCTTTTTCCTGACTGGCTGTCAGAGAAATGCTGCAGAAACAACCAAAACAGGTTTTTACCTGAATACAGTTGTTTCCATCACTCTTTACGACAGATCAGGTAAGGATCCCCTCTTTGACGAAGCCATGTCTCTGATCGGGGAATATGACAGTCTCCTCAGCAAAACAGCAGAGGGAAGCGATATTTACCGTATCAACCATGCAGACGGTTCTCCGGTAGAAGTAGATGCCCGGACAGCAGAGCTTCTGTCCATTGCCCTATCCTACGCCTCTCTTTCAGACGGTCTTGTGGATCCTACCATTGGTACCCTCTCTGATCTCTGGAGCTTTGGAGATACCAATGAGGGAATTGTCCCTTCCAGAGAAGATATAGAAGAAGCACTCTCCCACATTGATTATACAAAGGTAAAGCTCTCCGGCAATACCGTTACTCTTCTTGATCCAAAAGCCAGACTGGATCTTGGTTTCATTGCCAAAGGCTATATTGCCGACAAGCTGAAGGAATTTCTGACAAAAAACGGCGTAGAAAACGGTATCATCAACCTTGGCGGAAATGTGCTTACGATCGGCACGAAACCGGATGGATCCGATTATCATATCGGTGTGCAGAAGCCCTTTGCTGAGACCGGCACTGCCCTGACAACACTGACTGTCCGTGACAGATCCCTTGTTTCCTCCGGAAACTATGAACGTTACTTTGAAAAGGATGGTATCCTCTATCATCACATTCTTTCTACGAGAGATGGATACCCTGTAAACAGTGGTCTAAATGGTGTTACTATCATCAGTGAGAACTCTGTTGACGGAGATGCTCTCTCCACGCTCTGCTTTATTCTCGGCTATGAAAAAGGGCGCAAATTAATAGACAGCCTCCCTGATACAGAGGCTGTCTTCATAAGTGATGCCGGTGAACTGATCACCGGCTGATTCTTTTTCCGATCAGGATACAGATACTCTCCCGGCAAGAACCTCTTCATAATCTGCCAGATTCTTCTGAAGAAGTGCCGGTGTATCCAGTCCATACGGACATTTGCTCTTACATTTATTACAGTGCAGGCAGTTCTTGATCTTATTCATCTTCGCCTGTACTTCTTCTGTAAGCTGCAGCTTTGACGGGGATCTCCGGAGCAGCAGTGACATCCTAGCACAGTTATTGATCTCGATCCCTGCCGGACACGGCATACAATAACCACAGCCCCTGCAGAAATCTCCTGACAGCTCTTCCCTGTCCCTTCTGATCAGCTCTGCGATCTCCTCTGTCATTTCAGGAGGATTTTCTATATAGGAAAGGAATTCATCCAGCTCCGATTCTCTCTGCACACCCCAGATTGGCAGTACATTTTCATACTGTGCCGCATGCGCATAAGCCGCTGCCGAATTGGTAATAAGTCCTCCTGACAGCGCTTTCATGGCAATAAAGCCCATATCCTTTTCCCTGCAGGCTTCTACCAGCTCCAGATCCTTCTCTGTCGCCAGATAGCAGAAGGGAAACTGCAGTGTTTCATATAAGCCGCTCTCTATGGCTTCTTTCGCTACATACAGTCTGTGATTGGTGATTCCGATATGACGGATCTTTCCTTCCTTCTTTGCTTCCAGTGCTGCATCATACAGTCCGCTTTCATCTCCCGGTCTTGGACAGAATGCCGGATTATGGAACTGATAGATATCAATATAATCACAGCGAAGATTCTCAAGGCTCTTTTTCAGATCCTCACGCAGTCCTTCTCCTGTCTGTGCCCCTGTTTTGGTGGCGATATAAAGGCTCTCTCTTTTCTTTTCAAAAGCAAGCCCCACCTTGTGTTCACTGTCACTGTAGGCTCTTGCCGTATCAAAGAACCGGATCCCGCCATCATAGGCTTTGTTCAGGAGGGCTGCTGCAGCCTCATCACTGATCCTCTGGATCGGAAGCGCTCCGAATCCATTCTTGTTTACCACTATTTCTGTTTTTCCCAGTCTTACCTGTACCATGATATTCTCCCCTTTATTCATGTGCCACGATGGATTTTCTGGGGCACTTCTGTGCACAGATACCGCATCCCTTACACTGGTCATAGAGGATCGTTGCGTTGAAATTCTCAACGCTTACAGCCTCTGCCGGACAGTTCTTCTTGCAGAGCTGACAGCCGATGCAGGACACCGTACAATCCTTCATTGCTACCGGTCCCTTATCCTGTGAGCTGCAGGCAACTGCATATTTTGCATCATAAGGGATCAGGCTGATCAGGTGCTTCGGGCAGACCTCCACACATTTACCACATGCCTTGCAGGCTTCCTTATCTACCTTTGCTACTCCGTTCACTACATGGATCGCATCAAAGGGACAGACACTGACACAGGAGCCATATCCAAGACATCCGTAGTTACAGCTTTTTGCACCTCCATTTGGCACAAAAGAAAGCATACGGCAGTCATGAATCCCCGTATATTCATAATCTGAAGAGGTCTTGTCGCAGTCACCCTGACACTGTACAAAGGCAACCATTCTCTTCTTTTCTTCTGCTGTCACTCCCATAATACCAGCAATCACCCTTCCTACAGGCTCTCCGCCTACCGGGCAGGCATTGACCGGCGCCTCTCCTTTGGCAATAGCAGCCGCAAGACCGCTGCAGCCGGGGAATCCGCATCCACCACAGTTATTTCCGGGAAGTGCCTCCAATACGGCTGCTTCTCTTTCATCTACCTCTACCTTAAATTTGATTGCCGCAATCCCGAGGAATACTCCTACGAAAAGGCCAACGCCTCCTACTGCAGCAACTGCCAGTAAAATTCCTGTTATATCCACCTGTCATACCTCCTATAAGAGTCCTGAAAATCCACAGAAGGCAATCGCCATCAGACCTGCTGTCACAAGAACGATGGGCATACCACGGAAGGATTTCGGGATATCATTATACTGCATTTTTTCTCTGATTCCTGCAAGGATCACAATGGAAATGGTGAATCCGGCTGCTGTAGCAAATCCGTTCACGATACCCTGAAGGATACCGTAGTTCTTTTGCACATTGGTAAGGGCTACCCCAAGTACTGCACAGTTGGTTGTGATCAGAGGCAGATATACGCCAAGTGCCTTATATAATGCCGGCATAAATTTTTTCAGGAACATTTCCACGAACTGTACCAGTGCCGCAATGACCAGAATGAAAACAATGGTCTGCAGATAGGTCAGATCCAAGGGAACCAGGATAAACTTGTAAATAACGCCTGCTACTGCGGATGCCAGTGTAATGACAAAGATAACTGCAGTTCCCATTCCTGCCGCTGTATTCATCTTCCTGGATACTCCAAGGAACGGACAAAGTCCAAGGAACTGGCTCAATACAACATTACTGATCAGCGATGAGGAGACCAGTATGATCAGAAGATCCTTAACAGTTTCCATGTTCTGCTTCCTCCTTATTGCAATTCATACAGTCGCCGCCGCATCCGGACTGGATCTTTGACATATCCTTGCCCTTCTTCTCTCCGTTTATCCTGATCTTATTCTGAATAGCAGTCAGGACTGCCAGTACGAAGAAGGCACCGGGTGCCAGCACGAAAATGCTGCAGGGTACATAGCTGTCAGGCATCACCTGCATATTAAAGAGCTGTCCAGCCCCCAGCAGTTCCCTGACAGCGCCGATGATCGTAAGTGCCAGGGTAAATCCAAGTCCCATACCGATTCCATCAAACAGGGAAGGGATCACCTTATTCTTGGAAGCATAGGCCTCCGCTCTTCCAAGGATGATACAGTTTACAACGATCAGTGGAATGTATAAGCCAAGGGCATCATACAGAGATGGAATAAAAGCCTTCAGCAGAAGCTCCACTACTGTAACAAAGGAGGCAATGATCACTATGAAGGCAGGAATCCTGACCTTATCAGGGATCACCTTTCTGAGCATGGAAATAAACATATTGCTCAGTGCCAGTACCGCCATGGTGGTCAGTCCCATACCAAGACCATTGACCGCTGACGTGGTAACGGCCAGTGTCGGACACATACCAAGTGTCAGCACAAAGGTCGGATTTTCAGTGATAATACCGTTTTTTAATCGCTCCAGAGCACTGTTCTCTTTCATCACCTGTCACCTCCAAGCTGCGTTTCAAAAATGTAAAGGCCGGCATTCACGGCCGTTGTCACTGCATTCGTTGTGATCGTTGCACCGCTGATGGCATCGATCTGACTGTCCATCGTAGATCCTGTTTTCGTATAGGTAAACTGCGATACCTGCTTTCCGGCAAACTGGGGAACCAGTACGGTACCGGCCTTCATGCCAAGTCCGGCTGTTTCTGAAATGCTCAGAAGGGAGATACCATTTAATGTACCATCGTTCTGGATCCCCATGGTAAAGGTAATATCCCCGCCATAGCCCTCATGACTCGTCATCGTCAGCACATACCCAAGGCAGCCTCCCTCAGCATCTGTCGCCATCAGAGCCATGTCAAGATCCACTCCTGCATAATTCTGCTCCCAGGTGCTGTCACCTTCCGGCACTGCCAGCTCCAGCTTATCAGAAAATCCAGCCGCATCCGGGAATACCTCCTGATAAGCTGCCTTTGCTGCCTTTTCTTCTGCAGCCGCTATCGGTTCCTTTGTGATCTGATATACAAATCCAAGTATCAGTCCTGCTACTACCGTAATCAGCAGCAGGATCGATGCATCCTTTATCATTCCTTTTTTATCACTCATGACCTTTCCCCTCCTTTTCCAAATGCTTTGGGAAGTGTCACCTTTTCAATCAGCGGCACGATCAGGTTGCCTATGATAATGGCATAGGAAACTCCTTCCGCAGAAGGTCCAAAAATACGGAAGATTCCGGTTAATACACCAAGGAAAACACCATACAGATACTGTCCCTTCTTGGTAATGGGCCTCGTCACATAATCTGTTGCCATAAAGAAAGCACCCAGCATCAGACCTCCGCCTGCCAGATGGGCACTGATAAAGGCAGGATCAAAGCCATGTCCTCCAAAGAGGCTCAGGAATATCACGAAGCTTACCAGATAGGTGCCGGGGATCCGGAGATCAATAACACCAAGTAAGATCAGGAAGCACGCACCGATCACAATGGCGATCATGGAGGTTTCACCAATAGTTCCGGCTGTTCTTCCGATCACCATATCAAGGATATTCACATCCTCCCCTGCCTTCAGTGCAGCAAGCGGAGTCGCCCCTGTGTATGTATCTGTCTGGAAATTACACATAATAGATGTATAGGAGATCAAAAGAAAGCATCTGGCACCCAGCGCCGGATTCATGAAGTTCTGTCCAAGACCTCCAAACAGCATCTTTACGACCAGAATGGCAAATACACCACCGATCACAGCGATCCACCAGGGTGCTGTGGACGGCAGGTTCAATGCCAGCAGAAGTCCCGTTACTACTGCAGAGAAATCCCCGATCGTCACAGGCTTATGCATGGCCTTTTCATAAAGATACTCTGTTAATACTGTCGTTGCTATCGTTACTAAAATTAAAATCAGTGCATCCAGTCCAAAATTGTAAATACCAAAGCCAGCAGCAGGAAGCAGTGCTACTACGACAGCCAGCATAATGCTCTTTGTCGTCACCTTAGACCTGATATGCGGATTAGATGACACCTTCATCAAATCACTCATTTTCTGTTCCTCCTACTTCTTCTTTTTCTTGGCAAGCTGCATTTTGCGCATGGACTTGATCACCTGGGTCAACGGACGCTTAGCCGGGCAGACATAGCTGCAGCAGCCGCATTCACAGCATTCCATACCATTGTTTTTCAGGAAGCCTTCTTCATCATAGTGCTCAGCACAGTCAGCAAGAAGCCTTGGCACCACTCTTCCCGGGCAGGCCTCCACACATTTTCCACAGTTGATACAGGCAGAAGGCTCCATGGCGGATACATCATCCTTCGTCATGCAGAGCAGCGCAGATGATGTTTTGGTTGTTGGTACATCCAGATCAAAAATTCCAAAGCCCATCATGGGACCACCGGAAACAATTTTAACCGGAGGTGTCTTGAAGCCGCCGGCCTCCTCTATCAGCTCGTGATAATTGGTTCCAATCCTTACCTTGAAATTGCAGGGCTCTGCGATCGCATCTCCTGTCACGGTAACGATCCTGTGCATCAGGGGACGGCCTTTCATCACTGCATTATAAATGGAGATCACGGTATCCACGTTATTCACTACACACCCCGCATCTGCAGGGAGCTGTGAGCTGTTGATGGCTCTGCCTGTTACCGCAAAGATCAGATGACGCTCTGATCCTTGTGGATACTTGGTCTTCAGTGCCTTCACTGCAATCTTCGGTTCATCCTTTGTCATCTCACGGAGGCGTTCGATACAGTCAGGCTTATTATCCTCTACTGCCAAAATACCTCTTGCATTCTCGAAAAGGCTTAAGGAAACCTTCAGTCCTCCGATCAGCTTATCCGGCTCTTCCAGCATTTTCCGGTAGTCAGAGGTCAGATAGGGTTCACACTCTGCGCAGTTGACGATCACATATTCTATTTTTTCGGGCTCTTTGGGAGAAAGCTTGATAAAGGTCGGGAATCCGGCGCCGCCCATTCCCACAATACCAGCTTCTTTGATGATATTGATCTTATCCTCTCTTGTCAGTTCTTCAAATGGTCTTACCTCAGGCCACTCTACTTCCTCATACAGCCCGTCGTTCTCTATAACGATACTCATGACATTATCACCAGTCACCACACGTCTTGGCTCAATCGCCTTGACTGTTCCTGATACGGTAGCATAAATCGGTGAGGAAACAAACCCTGATGCCTCTGCAATTTTCTGTCCTGTCAGAACCCTGTCACCTTTTTTCACTATAGGGTTTGCCGGTGCCCCGATATGCTGGGACAGTGGATAGACCAGATCTCCCTTAGGGAGGACCTCACGTATCGGCTTATCCTTCGACAAATCCTTACCGTCATAGGGATGGATTCCTCCAATAAACGTTAGTTTTGCCATAACTTTCCTTCTTTCCCTTGATTTTTCTTCCATCAAGCTGATGAAAATTCTCATTCTTATCTTTTAAATATACTATTTTTTTGTCGAAAATACTACTGCATTTTTGAAAAATATGCTACACTGAAGATGTGATTTTGCGAAGGAGAACATTCTATGAAAACCGAAGAAATTATCTTAAATAATTTCATTTTAAAATACCCGATAGAGCGTCTTGCTCCCCTTGATCAGATCCTGTTTCTGGACATCGAAACTACCGGACTTTCTGCGGACAATTCCCAGCTTTATCTGATTGGATGCGCCTTTTATAAAGAAGGAAACTGGCAGATCAGACAGTGGTTTGCACAGTCTGCTGAAGAAGAGCCTGAACTGTTAAAATCCTTCTTCACATTCGCCGCAGACTATTCATTTCTGATCCATTATAACGGTAATTCCTTTGATCTGCCTTATCTTCGCAAGAAGCTGCTTCAGTATCAGCTTCCTTATGATTTCAGCCAGTTTGAGGGTATCGATATTTACAAAAGGATCCATCCCTACCGGGGCTTCTTAAAGCTCCCAAACTGTAAACAGAAAACAGTCGAATCCTTCCTGAATATCAGACGTGAGGACAGATATACCGGTGGTGAGCTGATCAATGTTTACAAGGATTATCTCTCTTCCCATGATTTTAACCTGTATCATATCCTTCTTTTGCACAATTCAGATGATATGAAGGGCATGCTGGAGGTTCTTCCCATCCTGTCCTATTACGATCTGTTCAATAACAGTCTGAAAGCCCGCAAGGTACAGGCGAATTATTACAATGATATTCATGGCATTCTGCGTAAAGAACTGATGATGAAGCTGATCTTCGCCTCTCCTCTGCCTGTATCCGTCAGTGCCATGGCCAGAGGGTGTCATTTCAAAGGCGAAGAACATGAAGGCACCCTGATCGTACCGATCTATGAAGAAGAGCTGAAATATTTCTATGCCAACTACAAGGATTATTATTATCTTCCCACAGAGGATACTGCGATCCATAAATCTATTGCTTCCTTTGTAGACAAGGAATACCGGGAGCAGGCATCAGCCTCCAACTGCTATACAAGGAAATTTTCCAGCTATCTTCCCCAGTGGGAGATTCTGGCAGAGCCTTTCTTCAAGCGTGATTATAAAAGTCACGACCTGTTCTTCGAACTGACTGATGAAATTAAAAAAGACCGGCAGCTTTTTTCAAGCTATGCCAGCCATATCCTGAATATCATGGCGGTACAGCCATAATGCCAAGCACTAAGTCAGGCGGTCATTTCTTTTCGGAAATGCCGCCTGTTTTTCATTTTACTGCTTCGGATGTTCATAGAAGAAGGAATTCTTCCGCTCATATCCCATTTCTCTGTGGTTGATGATCTGCTCCGTACTTCCTATGAAAAGTACCCCGCCAGGAGCCAGTGAGGAATAAAATTTCCTGAACACTTCATCCTTGGCTTCTTCTGTAAAGTAAATCAGAACATTCCGGCAGACGATCAGGTGACACCCCGACGGATAATTGTTATCCAGCAGATTCTGCTCCTTAAATTCCACTCTTGCTTTGATTTCATCAGAAATCTGATAGGAAGGACCTACCTTTGTGAAATACTTTCTTTTAAAGTCATCCGGCACAGAGGCAATGCTCTTTTCTCCATACAGTCCTACCTTCGCCTTAGCTATAACCTGCTTGTCAAGATCTGTTGCATAAACACGGATCATGTTCAACGGAATATGTCTGGAAAGTGCCATAACCAGAGAGTAAGGCTCATCACCAGTAGAGCAGGCTGCGCTCCAAACCTTCAGGTTCTTACCAAATTTTGTGATCAGATCAGGTATGATCGTTTCATCAAGCAGCTTCCACTGCTCCGGATTCCGATAAAACTCAGATACATTAATCGTCAGATAAGTAACAAATTCCTCAAATTTTTCACGATCTGTTTTCAGAGCCTTTATATAATCTTCATACCCTTTAAAGCCATTCTTGGTAATCAGCGAATCGATTCTTCTCTTCATCTGTCTTTCCTTATATGCATTCAGATCGATCTTCGTTAATTGAAACACTGCCGTTTTAAAATTTTCATAATCGTATGCCATCAGCCTTCACCATCTTTCTTATCTTGAAAAAATTCTATTCAATAATAACAGGAAGTACGTTTCCACGTACTTCCTGCATGCCATTCTTTATTATACCTGTCCGGTAATTAATTCTCTTCGTTTGCAATTACTGCATCAATATCTACAGAAACAACGTCTTCATCTTCCTTTTCTGCTTCCTTAGCCGGTTCCGGTGCAAGTAATGCCTTAACGCTTAAGCTGATCTTCTTATCTGCCTCATTGAAATCAACAACCTTAGCAGTAACCTCGTCACCAACCTTTAAAACATCAGAAGGTTTTTCAATGTGCTCCTTGGAAATCTGTGATACATGAAGCAGTGCATCCACACCGGGTTCAAGCTCTACAAATGCACCAAAATCTGTCATTCTGGCAACCCTGCCTGTTACAACATTGCCTACTGCATATTTCTCAGCTGCATCCTTCCAGGGATTTGCATCTTCAAACTTAAGGCTCAGTGCAATCTTGGTACCATTGATATCTTTGATAAATACCTTAACCTTATCACCAACCTTGAATACCTTCTTCGGGTTCTCTACTCGACCCCAGCTCATCTCAGAAATATGAAGCAGTCCATCTGCACCACCGATATCAATAAATGCACCAAAGTCAGTTACATTCTTAACAACGCCTTCAACCACATCTCCTACATGAATGCTCTCAAGAAGCTGCTGCTGCTTCTCTGCCTTCTCAGCAGTAAGGAGCTGTCTGCGGTCACCGATATATCTTCTTCTCTTAGGATTGTACTCGCTGATCACGAACTGGATCTCCTGTCCTGCATACTTTGAAAGATCCTTCTCGTAAGTATCAGATACAAGACTTGCCGGAATAAATATTCTTACTTCATCAACAATAACGCTTAATCCGCCTTCCAGTACCTGAGATACCTTTGCAGTAAGGACTTCTTTATTGTTGAACGCTTCTTCGATACGCTTATTTCCTCTGTCAGCTGCCAGTCTCTTATAGGTTAAGAGAACCTGTCCCTCGCCATCGTTTACCTTCAGGACTTTAACCTCCATGGTATCTCCAGGCTTAACTACAGTAGTCAGATCTACATTGGGTTCATTGGTATATTCATTTCTTGTCAATATACCATCTGACTTGTAGCCGATATTAAGGATGATCTCTTCGGGCTTAACATCGATGACTGTACCTTCAACTACCTCTCCTGTATGTATTGTTTTTAATGATTCTTCCAACATTTGTTCAAAAGTTAATTCTGACATAATTTTGAACCTCCTCAATTATATTGTTGGGGGTGGAAGCCCCCGCAGTAATACCCACCAGAGCAGCAGTTTCAGGCAATTCCAAATGCAAATCATCCAGTGTCTGTATAAGATAGGTAGACTTGCATCTCTCCCTGCAGATCTCATAGAGCTTTCTAGTATTGGAGCTGTGCTTCCCACCTATTACTATCATCGCATCGACCTTGTCCGCAATTTCACGTGCCTCAGTTTGTCGTTCTTCCGTTGCATTACAGATAGTATTAACAATGGTAATATTGTAACCTTTTTTTTGAAAAATTTCAACTAATTCTTTAAATTTGTTGTAGTTAAATGTCGTTTGGGATACAAGGCACAATTTCTCACCCGGTAAACAGGTGAATTTTTCTGCCTCCTCTGCTGATTCTATCACAGCTGCAGGCGTATGTGACCATCCCATGATCCCCTCTACCTCCGGGTGTCCCGGATTTCCGATAATGATGATCCTCCTGCCCTCTCCGCTTTCTTTTTCAACGATCCTGTGGATCCTTTTTACAAAGGGACATGTAGCATCCACACAGGTCAGTCCCTTCTTTTCTATCATCTCACAGATCTCTCTTGATACTCCATGGGACCGGATCACTACAGTTCCTTTATCAAGCTTTCTCAGATCCTCTTCTCCCTCCAGTACAGTAACACCCTTACTTTCAAGATCCTTCACCACTTCTTCATTATGGATAATAGGACCATAAGTATAAATCCTGTTTTCTGTTCCTGTCTGTTCATATACTGTTTCCACAGCCCGTTTTACACCGAAGCAGAAGCCGGCACTCTTCGCTAAAATAACTTCCATCTGCTTTCCTTCCTTATGCTTCTGTCAGGGAAAGGATCTTTTCTACCACTTCATCAATACTCATATCCGAAGAATCTACAAGGACTGCATCCTCTGCCTGCTTTAACGGTGCGATCTCTCTTGTCATATCCTGCTCATCCCTTTTTACGATATCCGCTTCTATCTTCTGAATATCACAGCTTTCCCCTTTGGCAGTCAGTTCGTCAAATCTGCGCTTTGCGCGGACTGCTGCGCTGGCTGTCAGATATACCTTTACATCTGCCTGAGGAAGGACACAGGTTCCGATATCCCTGCCATCCATAACAACACTGTTCTTTTCTGCCAGTTCCTTCTGAAGCTGGGTCAATCTCTCCCTCACCTTTTTATTTTTACTGGTAACAGAAGCCATATTTCCCACTTCTTCTGTCCTGAGCACAGGATTCACATTTTCACCATTTAGCAGAACAACCTGCTCCCCATCCTGATACTGGATCGTAATATGTGCACCGGTACATTTCTCAGAAATCTCTTCTTCATCGGAAGGATCCGCCTTCTCCTTAAGCAGATAATACGCCATGGCACGATACATGGCACCTGTATCTACATATATAAAATTCTTCTCTCTGGCCACTCTCCTGGCTATGGTACTTTTACCGGCACCTGCCGGTCCATCTATGGCAATCTGATAACTCATCTTATGATTCCTTTCTGTTTTTACAGCCGCCTGGTTTTCCACTGCGCTCATTATATCATAAAACTCCAGCTGTTTTAAATCAAAATCTGTTTCGTTACTGACCGAAAAGCTGTATCCATCAAATTCCATAGTCCCGAAAAAGCACCGCTTCTCCGGTGTTTTCCCAAGTACAAAGCCAGTTTCTGTCCGGATAATTTCAAAAGAGTCAAGAGAAAGGCTCATTCCCTTTCCTGTCATTTTCATATAGCTTTCCTTCAGCGTCCAAAGTGTAAAAAAGGCCTTATCCTGATCACACGCAGATTTTATGTACCGTTCTTCTCCCTCATTAAAATACTGTTCTGCGATCTTAAGCGGTGCATTCACAATTTTTTCAATATCACATCCGACCTCACAGTCTGATGACACACCAACAACATAATCTCCTGCATGGGATACATTGAAAAAAAGATTGTCTGCAACAGGTTTTCCATTTTCGGAGTACTTCAGACAGCTTTCAGAAAGTCCGTTTTCATCCAGAATTTTATTTATAATAATACCTGCTCCAACGCTTCTCTTCCGGTCATCCGGCATGCGATACCGGATGACCTTTTTCCTCCGCTCTGTACCTACCAGCTCAAGAAGCCTTTTGTTCTCCAGTGGATCATCAAGCATATTAATATTTATTCTGTATAATTTCATCATTTTACTTTTTAAGATTCCAGGCTGAGAGTGTTTTTTATTTCTCAATCTGGATCTTCTGGTCAAATCCGGTGAGTCTGAAGACATCAAGCACTTCATCAGAAACATGGATGATCTTAAAGCCATCTTTGCCTGCCATTTTTTTGTATGCAGAGATCACCTGTCGTAATCCTGCAGAAGAAATATATTCCAGCTTTGCAAAATCAAACACAAGACTTGTTACACTGTCATCTAGATGGGACAGTTCCTCCTCCAGCTTTGGCGCTGTCTGTGTATCCAGCCATCCACTGATCTCCATGGTTACCTTGTTTCCTTCAGTTCTGCTTGTAATTTCCATTCTTATTCTCTCCTTTTTCAGTTATTAGTCAAAAAATGCAAGTCTGTCAAGTGCTCCGATCGCACTTTCCAGATATCGGTCATCTGTAACAGGCCATTTATATTCCAGCCGGTAAAGCGCCTGTGCTGTAAACCGGTTGCTGTATTCCATCGTGTAAATCTCGTTCTCATTGTGTGAGGTATAGGCGATCAGTCCGGAAACGGCATCAGAATCATTGCCGTTCTTTGCAAATTCCTTAACTGCTTCCTCAAATTCCTCATCCTTAACAATGTCCAGCTTAAAGCCATATTTACGCATTGCATAGATCAGATCCGCCATATAGATATGGTGGCTGTTGCAGGCATGAAATACAGTAAATCTTCTGTCTGTTTGTACCAGCTTCAGAACAGCAAGTGCAGTCGAGTCAATCGGAGAAAGCTCTGCGATTTCATGCATGCTGCCCATCGGGAATTTGCCAACCGCCTTATAGCCTCTGAGGCTCCGCAGGAATCCGTTTGTAATAAAGTTAATCTGGAATTCACCATCAGAGTTTCTGCTCATCAGATTACCCACACGGATGATCTTTGCGTCAAGTCCGCCGGAAACAGCTTCCAGTACCGCTCTTTCTGCCAGGAACTTGGTACGGATATATTCATTGGTAATACTCTGTCCGATATACAGGTCGTTTTCACAGAAGACTCTGTCCTTTGGCGGAATCCCCTCTGAGCCTTCCCCTGCAACGGATACTGTGGAAATCTGGATCAGTCTGCGTCCATTGTTCTTACAGAAATCAATCAGATTTTCGACACCATGTACATTGATCTTTTCCAGCACATCCCCGGCTGCAAAATGCTTTACACAGGCTGCACAGTTAATGAGTGTCTGGAATTTATAGGCTGCAAAGCTTTCCACCTGCTCCTTTGAAGTAATATCACCGTCCACGCAGACAATACGATCTTTGAACAGCTCCTCACATGGATTATCGAAATAATACATCAGCATGTGCATCATCCGTTTTTCCATGGATTCATAGGCACCCTTGCGCACCAGACAGTAAACCTTACCATCATAATTGTCAAGGTATGCCTTCAGGATATGGATTCCAAGGAAGCCGGTCGCTCCTGTGATCATAATATCTCCCAGCTTTTCCCTGGTGATCCTGTCCACATTTTCTTCCACGTTTCCACTGATAACACTCTGGATCTTATTATAATTGTAGCCAGCAAACTCATTATTGCTCTGTGCACTCTGATCGGATGCCTGATCATCTACGATCGCTGCCAGTTCACGGACTGTAGGGTATTTAAATACATCCGCATATACAATGGAAATATTCTTGGAAAGGCACATCACGGCAACCTTGGATGCGGTCAGTGAGGAACCTCCCAGTTCAAAGAAGTTATCCTCGATTCCCACCTTTTCAATTCCCAGTGCTTTTTCAAAGATCTCACAGAGCACTTTCTGAACCGCAGTAACCGGCTCTACATAGCTTGTGCTGTCTACGGTTACTTCCGGCATCGGGAGTGCCTTCTTGTCGATCTTACCACCCGGTGTCACAGGCATTTCATCAATATGGACGAAGAAGGACGGCATCATATAATCAGGGATCAGGGGCTCTAAGAAGGTCTTCAGTTCTTCATCCGGGATGCTTTCTCCTGTGTAATAAGCAGTGATATACTTGTTTCCACCCTTCTCAACCACGGTAACAGCAGCATTTTTCACCAGTTCATGCTTCAGGACAGCGCCTTCGATCTCACCAAGCTCCACACGGTAGCCTCTGATCTTAACCTGGGAATCAATTCTGCCAATATACTCGATATTTCCATCACCCTTCATTCTTACCATGTCGCCGGTTCTGTAAAGACGTCTGTCATCTTCACATACAGAATACGGATTCTCCACAAATACTGATGCGGTCTTCTCCGGAAGGTTATGATATCCTCTTGCGATCTGGCGTCCTGCATGACAGAGCTCGCCGGATGCGCCTACCGGAAGTCTCTTTAAGTCTTCACTGACAATGTAGCTGCGTACATTCCTCTGGGATTTTCCGATTGGTATGTTGTCATACTGTTTATCAACCCAGAACTCTGTGGAAGATACGGTATCCTCTGTGGGACCGTAGCCATTGATCATCTGGTAAGTACGGTTTCTGTAATGCTTGAATTTCTCACCGCCAAGGGTAACAAATTTAAGATGCGGGGCATCCTCAAGCAGTTCTGCTACCAGTTCGCCCATCTGAGTCGGGAACGTAACACTGGTCAGCTTCTGATCCTGTATACATTTTGTAACTGCAACGGCATCCTTGCGGATATCCTCCGGGAAGATATACAGTAATGCCCCTGCAGTAAGCGGAGCAAACAGGTCAATTACCGATGCATCAAAGCAGAAGCTTGCAAATTCAGCCACAATATCATCCGGCGTTGTTTTTCTGGTCAGTCTGACATATTCGATCAGGTTCATCAGATTCCTGTGCTCCAGCATAACACCCTTAGGCTTTCCGGTAGAACCTGATGTATAAATCATGTAAGCAAGATTCTCAGGCTTCGGCGCTGTAAGCTCTGCAGAAAGTGTAAAGTCTTTTGCTTCTTCTGCGACATCATCAAGACTGATCACATTTCCTTCATAGAAGCTGACCAGATCCCGATACTGATTCATTACAAGCAGGTTCTCTGCTCCTGAATCCTTCAGCATGTACTCAATTCTGCTCTGCGGATACTCCGGATCCAGCGGTACATAGGCTCCGCCGGCCTTCATGACACCCACATAGGCAACTGCATATTCTTTGGTTCTTCCACACAGAAGGCCTGCCGCTTTTTCTCTGCCAAATCCATTTTCAGTAAGCTTCTGTGCAACGTAATCGGACATTCTGTCCAGTTCACGGTAAGTAATTTCGCCAGAGCCATCTCTTACTGCCGGTCTGTCCGGATATTTTGCTGCTGCCTCCCGGAACAGATCCACAAAGGTCTTGCCTGTATGCTCCGGATCATCCTCCATCTCTGTCTCTTCCTCAAACATCAGCCTGATGTCTTCCGGCTCCTGTTCCTTCATGATTCCACCTGCAGCAAGTTCCAGGTTGTCTGCAAGATATTTGATGGTTTCTTCGTAGTACATGTCACCACGATATTCAATTTCAAAGACAAACTTATTCCTTTCGATGGAAATGCTGATGGAAACCGGTGCCTTCGCCGCATTTAAGCTGACCGGCTCCTCCTGTGCGTATTCACCGCCGATCGTATCAAACGCAAAATTATCTCCCTGATAGATCACCATGGCATCCGCCTTGATGTTGAACTCATGGCTGATCTGTGAGAATGGATAAATATCGTTGTTCATGGAATCGATCAACTGCTGCTGTACAGCAAGCAGTCCATCCTTTAAGCTTCCTGAAAAATCACTGTAAACAGGAAGTGTCTTTACCAGCATACCAACTGTTTCAGAAAGTCTGGAATCATTTCTTCCATGATAAATGGTAGTAAATACCGCATCCCTTCTGAAATTATATTTACCAAGTGTAAGGCCAAACACAGAAATGAAGAACACATTTTCTGTGATTCCATGCTTCTTGCAGAAATCCTTTACCTGCTGCACAGAAATCTCCGTAACCTCTCTGTGATAAGTCGCCGCAGTCGGAACTGCTCCGTTCTTATCCGGATAGAAGCTTATACTTCCACCCTTATTTTCAAATACCGATTTATAGTAGTTCTCTGCATTTTTATAGGTATCACTCTTCAAGGCATCGCGGTTATCCAGTGCGAGATCATAGGAGGTATACTTTTCTGCCTCCAGCTTTTCTCCGCTGTAAGCCCTGTTGATATCATTCAGGATAATACCAAGGGACGTACCGTCTGCGATAATATGATGAATATCAAGGAACAGATAATTTCCGTCACAGGTTCTGTAAATTTCAAACCGGAAAAGCTGATCATTAAACAGCATATACGGACGGACCAGCGTTTCCCTGTTCATTCCATTGATGATCTGTGTCTTGCAGCTTAAGCTGTCATCACGCTTCTGCAGGACATCCCCGTTTTCGTCCATAAAGAGACGGGTCTTCAGATAAGGATGTGCCTCTATCGTACTGTCAATGGCCTCTGCAAGCTTCTCAAGGTCTACCTTTTTATCCAGCTTCAGAAGGTAAGGAATATTATAAATGGTAGAGCCCATATTGGCTGTACATTCAATAAAGATTCCCTCCTGTGTATTGGTAAGCGGATAATTTTCCTGTATTTCTCTCTTTGTTTCTTTTCCTGCAGTCTGGACAAAGCCCTCCAACATCTCAATCGTCGGATGATCCTTGATGTCCGATGTCTTGATGACAATATCAAACGCTTTGGAGATCAGGATATTCAGCTTGATCGCACTGATGGAAGTCAGTCCTGCCTCATAAATATCTGTGGTAATACCAAATTCCTGATAGCCAAGGACATCTGCGATACAGTCAAATAATTTCTGCTGGATCTCATTCTTCGGCGCTATGATCTCTTCTATTTTTCTCTCAGGTACAGGAAGTGCCTTTTTATTTACCTTCTGGTTCTGGTTCAGTGGGATCTTATCGATCTGCATGGTAACTGCAGGCACCATATAGGCAGGCTTGGTTTCCTTAATGAAATCATTTAATCCATTAATATCCACCTCACTGTCGGATACCACATAGGCTGCAATATATTTTCCGCCATTCGGATCATCAAATGCAACAACTGTCGCATCCTTGATACCAGGATATCTTCTGATGACCTCTTCCACTTCGGAAAGTTCAATTCTAAAGCCTCTGATCTTGACCTGGGAATCCTTTCTGCCGATGATCTGGATATTTCCATCCGGAAGGTATCTTGCCACATCTCCGGAATGATACAGAACCTCATAGCCTTCGGTATCATCATAAATATTCTTTGTATAAACCTCAGCCGTTTTCTCAGGCTTATTGAGATATCCTCTGGAAACCTGGAAGCCTGAGATCATCAGTTCTCCGCAGGCACCATAGGGCAGCATATGACCTGCCTTGTCCGTAATATAAAGCTTGACATTGTCCAGTGCCTTGCCGATTGGTATGTTAGGGTAGTATTTATCCACTTCAAATGCTGTTACAAGAACAGTCGTTTCTGTAGGCCCGTAAACATTGACAAATCTGTAACCCGTGGGCGGCTCACAGGGAACCAGCTTCTCTCCACCCACGGAAAGATAACGGAGACTCTTACAATCCATTTCCAGTGCGAACTGTCTTCCGACCTGTGTCGTCATAAAGGAATGGGTAATGCCATTTTCTTCAAAGTATTTCTGCAGTCCGATGAAATCCAGACGGATCTCCTCCGGAATAATATGTAACTGCGCACCATTCGTAAGTGCACCGTAAATATCCATCATGGAAGCATCAAAGCCGAAGGACGCATAGGCAGCTATCTTACAATCAGGATCAATACTGTAATATTTCCCGTACCAGTGGCAGAATGCGGTAATATTTCCATATTCCAGCATACATCCCTTCGGTACACCGGTCGAGCCTGAGGTATAGAGTAAGATAAACAGGTCATGAAGCTGCGGCTTTTTCAGTTCTGCATCCACATCTTCAAGCTGCATGATTTCATCCGTATATAAAACAGGTCCCTGATAACCATCTACCAGATGCAGAAGCTCTCTGTCTGCGATCAGCAGTTTGGCAGCAGAATCCTCCAGCATATACATCAGTCTGTCCTTCGGATAAGACGGATCGAGCGGCTGATAGGCTGCACCGGCTTTGATAACGCCCATAGGCGCAATGGCCATATACTCACAGCGGGGAATCAGAATAGACACGACATCTTCTGCTCCAATTCCAAAAGAAGCAATATATTTTCCAAGCCTGTCACTGATCTCATCCAGTTCTTTATAAGTGAACTTCTTGTCCTTAAATACAACAGCCGTATGATCCGGTATAGTCTGTACCATTTCCGCAAATCTGTCGGAAATAGTTTTCGCCCTGTCATATTCACAGGCAGTATCATTAAATTCTGCAATCTTTTTAACTGCATTCTCTGAAATAATGGAAACCTCTGAAACGTACTTGTTTTTCAGTACAGAGTCCATAGCTGCTTCATAGGCGTCCAGCATACCGTCTACAAAAGCATCACTGTACATGTCACTGCGGAATTCCGCTGTAAGCACATATTCATTATTGTACTCTCTTACCTGGATGAGCAGCGGCATTTTCGCCATATCAAGGGAAAGATCATGTCCCCTTGCAACGGTATCACCAATCGGGTAATCGTCACTTAATTCTGCCTGATAAGCAAAGGTAAGATCGGAATTGAATCCATATTTTGCACAGATATCAGAAAACGGGAAAATATCATTTGCCATGGAGGACAGGAGCTGCCCGGAAAGCTCTGTCATGTAGGCCTGGATCGTCGTCTTCTGCTCAAACCTGCAATAAACCGGAAGCGTCTTAACCAGCATGCAGACTGTATTTTCCAGTCTGGAATCATTTCTTCCGTTATAAATCGTGGAAAAGAGACTGTCGTCTGCATTGGAATATCTGGACATCAGAATACCAAATACACCAGTGAATAAAATATTCGGTGTCACTCCAAGCTTCTCGCAGCAGGAAAGGATCTTGTCTTCTGCAACGGCAAGCTTTCTCTCCAGATATCCCTTTTCAGGGTTCTTTCCGATTACATCCGGAAGCGGAAGGGATTCGGTTTCCACCTCTCCGAACACACTGTCATAATACTTCTCTGCTTTCTTATATTTTCCTTCCTGCATCTGCTGCTCTTCATCAAGGGCAGCATCAAATCCGGTATATGTCTCCTTTTCCAGCTTTTCTCCTACATAAGCACGGTTGATATCCTCAAAAATGATATCATAGGAATTTCCGTCTGCAATAATATGATGGAAATCAGTAAAGAGATATTTCCTGTCTTCGGTAACATAAATCTGCGCACGGAATAAACGTCCCTTTTCCAGCTTAAACGGACGCACCAGTTCCTTCTTCAGCTCTTCAAACTGTTCATTCGTTGTCTCAATAACTTCCGGTACGAAGTTCTCCTCACCAGGACGCTGAACCATCTCTCCCTTATCGTTTAAGAATACCTCGGTAAGCAGATAGGAATGTGCTTTTACCATCTGTTCTACGGCTCTGGACAGCTTCTGTACATCCACGGAGCTTTCCAGTTCAAACAGGAACGGGATGTTATATACGGTGCTTTCTGGATTCTTGCTGCACTCCGCAAAAATACCCTTCTGGGAACCGGTAAGCGGATATACCTCCCTCTTTTCATAGGTTCTGATCTTGGGTGCAAGCATGACATAGTTTTCCAGTTTTTCAACAGTATTGTTTTCATGGATATCGCTTGTTTTTACCGTAATGCCAAACTCATCGGAGATCAGAACGCAGAGCTTCATAGCACTGATGGAAGACAATCCTGCTTTATAAAAGCTTGTATCAATTCCAAAGAAATCATTTTCCACTACACTGGAAACGATCTCAAAAATCTTCTTCTGCATCGGTGTTTCCGGCTCTTTCAAGTTCTTTGGCTGTGAAACAGGCTTTGGCAGCGCACTTTTATCAATCTTGCCATTTGCTGTTACCGGCATCTTTTCCATCTGCACGAAAACATCCGGTACCATATAATGCGCCAGTGATTCTGATGCATATGTAGAAAGCTCATCGGCATCAATCTTACGGTCTGCCATAAAATAACAGCAGAGATATTTATTATCGACTGGTACCGTAATACTGGTAATAATTCCCTCAAAGCTGTTAATGACCTCTTCAATCTCACCAAGCTCAATCCGTAATCCGCGAAGCTTGATCTGGTTATCAATCCTTCCAAAGAATTCAATTTCACCTTCCGGAGTAATTCTTGCAAGATCTCCGGTTTTATATGCTCTTTCACCATTCAGCGTAATGAAAACGGCTGCTGTTTTATCAGGCAGATTGACATACCCCCTGCCTACTCCAAGACCGGCAACTACCAGCTCGCCGGTTTCTCCGTCCGGAAGGATCTTATTATCCTTATCAACCACATATACCTGAACATTGCCGTTTGGCTCACCAATCGTAATATTTTTGCTGTCAGTGATCACCTTCATCGTACAGCTGATCGTTGTTTCTGTAGGACCATAGCCATTCATAATATATGCATCCGGATTTACTGCACGTATTTTATCATAAAGAGCCGGTGGAAAGGCTTCTGCTCCCACGTCGAATACCCTGATCTGGGAAGCAGCTTCCTTAAGCTGTGGCAGATCGATCATGTTGGACAGATAGGTCGGTGTCGCTGTCATGATATCAACCTTATTTTCTACGATCAGATCACCAAGCATGACCGGATTCAGGATCTCTTCATCACTTGCGATCACTGCAGTCAGTCCGTTTGTCAGCGGAATAAACTCTTCCAGTACAGAAACATCAAATGTCATCGCTGCCATAGAAAGTGATACACTTCCCCTGCTCACATACCCGTAGGTTTCTGCATTTTTCGGATTGGGGTTTACGAAATTAGCAAGATTCAGATGCTCGATCATAACCCCCTTAGGCTTTCCGGTAGACCCGGATGTATAAATACAATAACAAAGATCATGTTCGCCAATCTCTGTATCCGGATTTGCTGTATTCGGATTTGCCAGCAGTTCTTCAAGCAGAACCACGATGCAGGGAAGCTTTTCAAACAGCTCCTTACGTTCCTCTGCGATTTCCTTTGTTGTGATCACAAAGGGCACTCCGGCATCCTCAAAGATAAACTGGATCCTGTCATCCGGATAATCCGGGGAGGCTACTGCAAACGCACCTCCGGACTTCAGAATTCCCTGTCGTACTGCATAAAAATCGCAGCAGCGCTCCAGTACTACCCCAACGATCGTCTCTCGTTGAACCCCTTTTTCAATGAGAGAATGGGCGATTCTATTTGCTCTTTCATTCAGCTGGGCATAGGTAAAGCGTTCTTTACTGGATGCGACCGCACATTTGTCCGGGTGCAGACGTACCTGTTCCTCGAACAGCTTCGTTACAGGCTGAAACACAAATTCAAAACCGGATTTCTCGTTAATAGAAGACATTTCTTCCCCTCCTTAAAATGATATTATAGTATTATTCATATCAATCGCGCGTATATAGTCCATAGATCTGGAAATCTTTTTCACAAGCTCTATCCCGTGGATATCAAATTCATCACTGTCATGGCTGTATTCCAATGGATTAAAGTTAACTCCGTTATCCCTGATCCTCAGTCTGCACAGATCATCCTCCAGACAGAGATTGATATCGATCCAGTTGGAGGTTTTCCCACCAAATTTGATGATATTTACGGTCATCTCCTCGGCACATACCGCTGCCAGATTGGCTTTATTTCCAGACACTCCATTTTCCTTGCAGAACTCCATGATCTTTACAGGAACAGCCTGTGCCTCCTCCATAGTGCTTTTAATGGAAAAATCCAGATTGGTTCCGGGATTTTGGTCAGGAACAATATAAAAGCTGGAGTTCTTGTGTTTGATCTTTCTGAAGATCCATGCTGCGATCACCGTAATGAGCTCTGTGGCAACAAATCCTATGGCAATTCCATCAATACCGATCCCGTCAATCTGCTTCCAGATCAGAATTCCGGCAAAGGTCGCAGGCAGAACCACAACCGCATTTTCAAGGAAGGTAACGAAGCTTGCTATGGCTGTTTCCTCTATCGTTTCATAATAGCTCACAATAAATTTATTCCAGAGATACGGCATTACACAGATGGCAAAAATACGAAGTGCATCCACCATCTGTCTGCCAAGCTCTCCGCCGCCGCTTCCAAACAGGATCGTAATCTGTTCTGTAAATGCCATGATAACTGCGAATATCACTGCCAGGACGATGTAACTGTATTTCAGCATTTTATTACACAGAACCCTGATTCCCACATAATCCTTTTCACCAAAGAGAATCCCGGCTACATTTGGTATCACACCAATAATTCCACCTGTCAGCATTTCAACGATCAGCAGTACGTTATCGCAGACGGTAAATACCGCCATGCCCTCTTCTCCGATCTGATTGATAATGATCGTATTAAGACCAAGTGCCTTGATAAAATTCGTTGCCATGAAAACAAGCATAGGCACACCCGTAATAACGGCTTCCCTAAGAACCCCAAAGTCCTTTGCCTTCAGCCTGACAAAACGTATATTCCTTTTATCGGAACGGATATAAAGCAGGAAAACAAACATTGCCAGCAGAAAGCCAAGCACTGTAGATAACGACGCACCTGTAATCCCAAGTGGCGTGAATCGAAGGAAAATATAATCAAGGATAAGGTTAATGACATTGGCAATGATAAGATAGGCAGATGCAAGCTCCGGATGATTCTCAACACCCAGATAATTGACCATCATAAGGCCAATTCCGATCACCGGTGCACCGAGCATGCTGACACGGATATAATCTCCTGTATAGTCTGCCAAAGCACCGCCGCCAGGTACCAGGAGCCTTGCAATCGGTCCTGCCAGCGGAAACGCACAGACAGAAAAAACAAGTCCCACCAGAAGCGTCACCAGAAATGTAACAGAAAACAGCTTCGATGCACTTTCTTTATCACGCTTACCAAGCATATTGCCCACTGCTATGGAACCACCAATACCAAGGCAGTATCCGGTAAGCTGCACAATGGTTTCAACCGGAAGGCTCATCGTAACTGCAGACATTGCTTCCACACCGATCAGATTACTTACAAAGATCGTGTCCACTATGTTCCCGAGCTGAAGTGCCAGTGACATCATAATGCCCGGAACAATATACTTGTTTAGCTTCGCATTTAACAGTCTGTTATTTCTCTCACTTGTCATTTCGTTCCCCTTTTTGAAATACTGTCAGATGATATTTGATTTTCCCCTATTAATCTACAATTTATCATAAAAATGTGTCTATTACAAGCAGAGATGTGACTATGATCCAATTTCAGAAATACAGTAAATTCCAGCACTCTTTACCTTCATTGCTTCCAGCTTAGCCTTTCAAGCTCCATATCTTCCAGCAGATCTTTTAATATATTCTCCTGATACCCTGCCCTTTTCTTCTTTCTTACCTCTTTTGCTGTCTTACGAAGAACAGGATTCTCAACAGTTTCCAGCTTTTTTATGGATACATTTCCAATTTCTTCCTCCGAAAGGCTTTTCACGTAATCCTCCTCTGACATTCTCCACACATGAATCCGGTCTCCATACTTTTTCCAAAGTCTGTCGGCGATCCGGATCCCATCCGGATCAGTATCGCCGCTATAGTAGATTTCCGCTCCGCTATCCAGCAAAAAGGGTATCAGTTTCACGGCAGCACTCCGCAGCTGGCCGGAGGTACATAGTAACGTTACCTTCTTTTGTTCCAGATGCTTTAGCAGATAGCTGAACACCATCTCATTTTCTACAATATAAACCTTGTCCCCTGTCGGCTGTACCGCTGTCAGCTCCTGCAGATTTTCCATGGTTACAGCACAGGGCTCCTGCCTCCTGCAAAAGGCATCGTATGCCGGGTGCCATTCGCCGCGAACCTGTAGTCGCAATCCATAAATATGCACGATAGAAGAGATATTATCCGGCACAATTCCGCCAGACAGCAGTAATTCTCTCCACTGATGGGCATTTTCCGGATACTCTGTCTGCGCAGCATAGCACATTCCATGGACTAACAATTGCCCCGCAGTAGTTCCCTGATCAAAATAATGAGGATTGCCGGATATTTCTGCAGAAAATACCGCCAGCGGATATTCCTCCTCCGTCTCTCGAATATCTTCCAGGAAAAGAAGCGCCTTTCCCACGGTTTTCAGTAGTTTTTCTGTCTTTTCTCTGTCTCTTCCATATTCTCTGATTACTGTCTGATAGCCATACTTTTTTTGCAAAAACATTTCCCGAAGCCAGAAGACACCAGCTGAATCTGGATCTGCACACTCTGTCAGACAGTTCTCCACATTTTCAAAAAATTCTGTCTTTTCCCGTTCTGCCTCTCTCTGTTTTTCCTGCGTGGTTATCATTTTTCTGCCAAAATATACTTCCAGTACTTCTTCAAAATTTACAGGAGCAAATTTTGTGCATTGCAGTCCTTTTTCAAATTCTGCAAAAGAAAAACGTACGGTATCTTCATAAAATGTCTTGCCCAGTATTCCGCCTATAGCTCTCCGCTCTTCTTCGAAAGTATTTTTCAGTGTAATGATTCCTGTTACTCTTCCGTAAGAATTCCATTTCTTTTCAAATTCCGAAAAGCACCTTTGGTACGCCGGATTTTCTTTAAAATATGCCGCACATGCTTCATTATTGTTCATCCAAAATCCTCTCATGTCCGTTCCACGTATACCGGATTACCGATACCACCTGAGAGTTCTCCGGTCGATGCAGCTCCGCGATCCTAAGACCCTTTACCGTTTCAAAGCATCCCCATAATGCCTGAGAATTCATGATATAATCGAAATCCAGCTTATGGACCAGTTCAAACATACTTTTGATATTCTTGTCATCAACACCGGCAAATGCTTCATCCAGCGCAATAATCCTGGGATGGTCTTTATTCTCTGCCTTTTTGTACTGCGCATTTACCGCTCCGAACAGCGGTACATACATAGCCATTGCTTTTTCGCCTCCGCTGAACCTGTTAAACGCAGCATTGGTCAGCGGCTTTTTTGTCTCTTCTCCACGCCGGAAAAACATCTGGAATTCAAACCATTTCCGGTAGTCCAAAGCATCTCTTACCAGCTCCATGTAATTGATAATCGTTCCCGTCTCTTCCAGCTTTGTCTTTTCTGCACGTATCTTGCTGCGGAAATGACCTGCTACTTTCTCAATATCATCCAGGGTAAGCAGTTCCCGGTCGCGTAGAAGGATCTGCTCCAGATCCGCTGTATCCAGTTCTTTGTCATTGTCGGCTTTGCAGGGTTTCCATTCCAGGGAAAAACGAAGTCCCATGGAGGTATCGATTTCCTGCATGAGCTTAGACATATCCTTCGCCCACTTTCTGCTCTCTGCTATGCGATCCGTAAGCTGCTGGCTGATCGTCTGGGATAGGATATCTTCGAAAAGCTCCCTGTCCTTTTTCTGTATCAGCAGTTCTGTCTCTTCGATTGCAGCCTTCAGAATATTGTAAAACTCTTCCAGATATACTTTTTTTCCATTCCAGGTAGAAAGAATCCGTACCCGCTTACGTACAGCATCTATGTTCCCCGTATCACCAAAGCACTCTTCCATGGCTGTTCCATAGCTTGCAAGACTTCCGTTATGCTTCAGATATACAGTATGTAATGCCTGAAGCAGTTCCCCGGGTTCCCTGTTTCTATCACTTTCCCGCAATATTTTCACCGCTTCTCTGGCACATTCATAGACTGTCCGTCCTTCCCGGTTCAGGATCAGTTTCAGATCAAGTTCTTCTTCAAAATAATTTCTGAGTGTGGTTTCTTCTATAATGAACCGTTGCAGCTTTTCTTTTTGTTGCGGGAGGTCTTTTTGTAATGTCTCTAATCTCTCTTTCAAGGTTGCCCCCAGAAGCTTCAGATTCTCCAGTTCCTCGTTGATCTGCTCCAGTTCCTCCTTCAAACGTTTCAGCCGATTTGCCTTTTCCTGCAGCTCCGGACTCATCAAATACTCTTCCAGCTGGCGGATCTGGATCTCACAGGCTTTTGCACGGGTACTGTAAGTCCTTTTTTCCGTATAGGCTTCCTCCAGATTCTCCTGATATTGCTCTATCCGTTCTTTTCTGTCCCGGCAGTTGATCTGTTCCGTCTGTATATGCAGCAGCTCCTGCCTTGTGCTTTGCCATATCCTTCCATATTCTTCTACGGCATTGCAGGCTTCCTCATACGCCTCTGCCGTTCTGCCATAGGGCAGCATTTTACAAAGCTTCAATACCTCCTGATATTGCCGGTTCTTCTGTTCGGAAAGTCTATGCTCCTGATCCTTCTGTTTCAGATATTCATTCTCCAGCACCTCCAGAATACGTTCCAGTTCTCTTTTCTCTGACAATGCGGTCTGAATCTCCGAAAAATCAGGAATCTCCCGGTATTCCACCTGTAATCTTTCCATGCGTTCCTGTAATTGCGCGATTTCGGAATTCAAGCCTTCTATGATCCTGCCGGTACTTTCTACCTGTTCCTGCAATTCCCGGATTTTCTGTTCTTTTCTACGTTTTCTCGCCAGATATCCCACATATTCAGCAGCCTGCTTATCTGCTTTACCAGCTAAGATTCCCTGCCGGAAGCTGCCGTCCGCGCCGAAACAGATTCCCTGTGTCTTTCCTTCCTCTTCATAAATATTGCTGAGGATTTCCTGCACCTGGGTTCTTAATTCCCGTGGCAGATCATCACTTACTGTCAATTTGGAGAATTGGCTGCTGCCCGATCCGTCTGTCTGCAAAACAGCATCCAGAAATTCCGGATGCTCTGCTTTTATTTTGGCGAAATCCTCTCTCGTAACAACCAAAGCATCGAGTATTCCGGACATCTGTAATTGTGCCTCCAGTCTCGCACAGACTGTTTCCTCCAGATCCTTTGCAAACTCTACCGTTCTGTAAAACGGAACGGCTGTGATCCCCGCCTGTGCCAGGGATGCTCTGGATTTTTCGACTGCCTCATCCCGTTCCGGCTCCAGTTCCTGCTGCTCCTGAACCTTCTTAAGCTTTCCGCAGATCTCTTTCAGGTTTCCTTCCTCAATCTCCCGCTGATACTGCTTCTCATTTTTTTCGTCCACAAGCAGCTGCCGCTGCCTTTCATAATCTGCCTGGAAATCCCGCTGTATTTCCATACCATCCGCTACGGTCTCGTATTGTCTTGCTTTTTGCTCTGCCCGCAGCAGAATTTCTCGTTCCGGATGCCATTCTGTGGATAACTCCGCTCTGCGAAAGACCTCTGTGATCCATGCATCAATTCTGTCAGACACCTGTTCTTCTGCCATTTCCAGATGCTGTTCTTCCTCTGCTTTTTTCTTCTTTGTCTCTTCCAGACGACTGGCAGCTTCCTCGTACTGTCCTAAAATCAGTTCATACTGTCTTAGAGCTGTTCTTCCTGCTGTCAGTTGATTTTTCCATATCTGCAGCCACTCTGCAATCTCATCTTTTTCTTTATATTCTTCCAAACTGATTTTCTCTTTTGCCTTCTCATGATGTTCCCATTGCAGGATCTCCTGCTGCTCTTCCAGTTCTTCCCGTTTTTCCTTCAAGGTATCCCGGCGGAGTTCCAGCTGCTCCTCCAGCTTTTTCAGAGTCGTCTCCTCTTCCCGAATCCGTTCTCTTCCATCTTCGATCTTTTTCTCCCAGCGAAGTTCTCCTTCTACAGCCTCCTTGTGCTCTGTCTTTAGTTTTCCAAGCTTCCGGTCTGCATCCTCGAGTTCCGGATCAAGGAGAGCGCTGCGCTCCGTTTCTTTCAGCTTTTTCTCCGCTGCAAGTCTCTCCGTATCCTGTGCTGCCCTGCTCTGTTCTTCCTGTGCCTCACTCTGCCGCTGTTCCTGCTCCGCCAGTACTGCCTGTTCTTTCTCCACTTCCTGCTTCTTATTCAGGTAACCCACAGCCTTTTTCGCCAGCATATACTGATTATAACGGGTATACTCATTGCGGATGATCTTCACATCATCAAAGGCACGATTGAGCATCTCCAGACTGTCCTGAATCTCATCCATCTTTTCCATGGCATCTACCATAGGGCGCAGATCCTCGTCCGTCAAGGTCTGCAGGGAATCATTCAGAATGTCATACACTTTGGTGGGTTTAAACTCCTTGGAAAGCTTGGGAGCACGCACCTTCACAAGCAGTTTGATAAACTGCTCATACTGCTCCTCCTTACGGAAACCGAAAATATACTGGTTGACATGCTTCTTGTATTCCGACGGACTGTCTGTAAAAAAATTATCTTCGCCCAGTTCCGCTTTCATCTCCCGCTTATCCCTGGGAATTTTGTTTGATCCCACTTCCCTATACAGCCACAGATCATATCCTACCCTGCGTCCGTCCAGAATCACAAAGCCCCAGAAATCCATTGGTTTCCCACGCTTTGCTTTTTGTCCGATTCCAATGGTGCGATACTCTCCGGAATCCTCTTTCCAAAGTTCCAGGAAAAGATAGCCGGTAGACTCCTCCTTACCCTCTTCTCCCAGAAAATAATATTCCATCCGGCGATCACTGGATCCAAAAGGATCCAGACGGCTGGGTGTACGGTCGCCATCCAGTACAAACGGAATAAAGCTCTGTGTTGTAATGGATTTTCCAGAACCGTTCTGCCCACGCAGAAGCAATTTTCCATCCTCAAATTCAAAGTCCTCTTCATCATATAACCAGAAATTCACAAAACCGATCCGGTTCATTTTCCAGCGTTCGTTCATTCTTCTCCGTCTCCCTTGTAATCAGAAGGATACTGTCCTGCCAGCCTGCCCACAGCGGGCAGCACGATGATCCACTCCTCCTCACAGCGCACCATCATCCAGTCTGTCATATATTTTAAAACAGTTTCCACAAGCCTATCTTCGTCCATTTCACAGTATTCCTTGCTCCATGCATTCTTCCACTTGTTTCTGCAGTTTATGATAATCCCGGAAAGCACCTGTATTGTCATGGCAATACTTTCATCTTCCTGTAATTTTAATTTTCCCTCTGCCAGCTGCCTCTGTATCTCTGAACAGACGATCAGTACACTTTCCGAGATCTGGGCATCCCGGGGATGTACGGTTCCGTAACAGTCATCTGCATCCAGTGTAAGAAAGGCCGCATTGCGGTAAATATCCAGATTACCACCCATATTTTCCCGCAAATATCTGCCAACCCACTGCCTCTGATTTTTCAAATATAAGGCATCGGCATCTTCAGCACTGTTCCAATAAAGTGCCGGGCAGACCGCCAACTGTCTGTATACCCGGTTAATACGCCGGGCTCCTCTGTTCTCCTGAACTTCTTCAAAATCTGTTTTTTCAAAATCTCTAAAGGATTCATAGCCGGAAATATCTGTTGTAAAGCTGCTGGTAAAATATTTCGAATATCCTGTATTTTCATACAGTACTTCCTGCCCTGCTTCCTGACTGAAGGATTCACTTTTCCCTTCATATACCCGGATCATCTGCAGCCGTTCCATATACTGCAATACCCGCACCAGTGATTTCCTCTGTGTAAAAGAAGTCCAATCCACCGGCATGTAATTTTTCAGCTGCGTCTCCACATAGTCAATCAGTTCCGACAGCAGGAATTGTCGGCCCTCCTCGGCATCCTCCAGATACATCAGCACCACACATAGTATGCAGTAATCCCGAATGTCCGTAAACTCGCTGATTCCCATAAATGCTTCTGCATGTGCCGGCTTCTTTTCCAGTTTTAACAGCTTCTCTGTATGTATCAGCTTCCATCCCAGTTGTTCTCTGATAAATCGTTGAAAGTTCGGAATGTCTCTCTTTACTTTATAGAAAGCCTCTTTGTCACTGTCCCGGCAGATCCAGAATTTCTCCATTAAGGTTCTGATTTCATTCATATTTATTTAAACTCCAATATATAATCCGGCATTTTCAGATTTCCATCCTCGCATTTCAGGACACAGCTGCCTTCCTTTTTCTTCAGACGATACTCCTGCCCATATTCCGTCCGCCCTGTCTTTTCCGAACTCATATTGGCCTGTGCGATCCACTGCAGGAAAATGGTCCTTGTGTCTTCAGAAACCACTTCATCAATCTCTGCAAACCGGATCTTCTGCTCCCTGATATACCGGAGTACCACTTCCTTCTGCCTCTGTGCCCGGCGCAGGTAGCTTTCCCGCTGTGCCATCTTTTCCAATGATTTATCAGCAAAGCCTGTTCTGTCTTTTTTCTCTCGATACCCTCTCGTGTGAGGCTTCAGCAAAAACATTGAGGGATCTTCCTGGTAAACACTGTTGTTGATACTGTCTTCTTCTCTCGGAAAATTGGTCTTATAATGTTCAATCTGCTGCACACCAAAGACATGAGCCGATAATTTATGAGCCTCCTCCAGATCCTCACATTTCAAAAACAGCTCCAGAAACTTTTTATAATCATCTTTTCTACTGATGCCCCAGTTCTGGACCTGTACGATCAACGCCGCATTCTGAATAATATTGCGTATGATATCACTGGTGATTTTCAATACTTTTTTAGCTTCACATTCCTGGCTCTGCCCGTCCACAAACCAGTTTTTCAGGGAATGCCATTTTCCATATACGTTTTCCCGGACACTTGGTTCCGCATTACCATGTATTTCCAGCAGTGCATGAGGAATATCCAGTTCGCTTTCTACGACCCGCTCCAGAATCATATTCTCCATACGCTCCGTATTCTTTTCAAACAGCTGCTCCATCCGTTTGGAATGCCGCTGCAATTCCTGCACAAATTCATTCAGATATTTGATAAATTTATCCTTATGAACCATGAATTCTACCGATTTCATCAGTTTTTCCGTTTTCCCGGAATAGAAGTCCCGCAGATAATCCTGATAGTTCTGGTTGAGCCGCTTGAAATCTTCCTGCAGCGTCTGCCACCATTCGTTCACAGTACGAAGCTCTGCATTCTCCATGCTCTCCGTCTCATCCAGACTTCTTTCCAGACGGACAAAGAAATTCATCGACAGATTACCTGACTCCAGGAATAAATTTTCCAGACGTACTGTCAGACGTTCAATCTCCACGGCGTATTCCGACATCGTATAGCGATATTGCTTATTTTTGTAATCCGCTATTGTGTACACCTTTCCCGGATCCTGTATCGGCGTAAGATTTTTCCACTTTACAAGTGCTTCCAGATCCAGAACCAGCTGCTCCATGGAATACATGTCAAATGCTTCATCCTCTTTTAAAAGCCTGAAAACGTCCTCTTTATATAGTTGAAAATGCATCTTTTCATATTCCCGGTAAAAGCATCTCATGATTTTCCGGTATACCGGTGCATTCTGTACCGATAGGTAGGAAGTTTCGTTGATCTGTTCGAAATGATCCATCCGTTTGTTCCTCTCTCAAGTATCCTGCTAAATAAACGCAATCATATACAATGGCAGCGTTACGATCCTCTCTTCGCTCACACCTATATTACCATCCACAAATTTGTAACCGTAAGATATATCTCTATTATTTTTCATCAACCATTTTAAGGAATCCGCCCGGTTATTTCCACTCTTGACTTCGATGGGAACCACGCTCCCGTCTTTCTGGATGATAATATCAACTTCTCTTTTCGTTGTCTTATTTTTATAGAAATAGATTGGATATCCCTTCTTATAAAGAGCATCAGCTATTGCACATTCGTAAATACCAGCTTTTGAGTTTCCTGTTAATGTGTTTTCCACAATATGCTGTTTTAAAGAAAAATCCTTCATCGCCATCAGCAGTGATAAATCGGTTGTATATGCCCTGAAAAAATCATCTCTTGCATAATCATCCAAGTCAAATCTGACATCCGTCACAAGTTTACATAATTGCACCATATCTGCCCGAACCAGCCATTCAACACTTGAATAATATTTTTGTGCCCTTCCACCATGCTCAATTTCTTTATATTGAAATTTATGATTCTCCTTATCTAACAGCTGCTTTGCAAGTGAAAGATAGCACTTCTCTGCTTTCACCTTTTCTTCAGCGGTTGCATAATGTGCTATATCATATTGATATCCCTGTAAAAGATTTCTTTGAACACTGTCAACTTCTCTGAAATCCTTCGTATCTATATACTTCTGTACCACTTCCGGCATACCACCCGTTGCAACATACTGTCTGAAGTAATTCATCATCTGTGAATGAATTGCCTCAGGTATCACTGTTTTTGAGTGCAAATATACACAAAATTTCACTATCATATCTTCGGAAATCCCCATTCCCCAAAGAAATTCTTCGAAATCCATCCCGTATATTTTCAGATAATCAACATACCCAACAGGATAAGAAGATGCACGTTTATAGTCGATTCCCAGAAGCGATCCTGATGTAATGACATCATACCTGTTATCTATTGCCCAGAACTTGAGTGATGTAATTGCTTCCTGACATTCCTGAATTTCATCCAGAAAAATCAAAGTTTTCCCCGGAATAATTTTCTTTTCAGGAAATCGAAAACGCATAGCCATAATCATGTTGTCTACGGTAAGATCTCCGGCAAAAATATCCATTGCGGAAGGCATCTGCTTAAAATTAATTTCAAGCAGTTCCTCAAAATTTTCCTCTGCAAACCGCTCGATGGTGTATGTTTTTCCGGTCTGTCTGGCTCCCTGAACAACCAGGCATTTTCTGTCTTTTGTATTTATCCAGTTTTTAATGTAATCTGTCGCTTTTCTTTTCAGCATAAAGACCTCTAATCAACATTTTTTATTCCGTTTAATGTTTTCAATCAACATTTTATCTTTCTAAATTGTGCTTATCATCAACATTATGGATTTTATTATAGTTTATTTTTTGAATGCGGTAAATAGAAACTTTGAGTTCCGTTTTGCAAACTTAGCTTCGAATTACCTCAAATTGGTACAAAAAAAGGACTTCAATCATTCAATCCTTTATTTTTTAAGGTTTCTCTTGATTTTGTCCTCTTTTAATATACGTTCCATAGGAATCTGCCCATTTTCGTAACTTCAACTTATTATACACACAAGAAAGTAACTCTATTCTGCTACCAGTACAACCTCATATTCTCTGCAGCATCCGCATCTGACAAATGAAACCGTTGTTTCACCTTGTCCTCAGTTTTGTCAAAGTCTGCACCCAGTTCCTTGCAAGTCACTATCAGTGCCTGTATTCCCTCTTTTATTCCTTCTTTTATCCCTTCCTTTATTCCTTCCTTTATTCCTTCCTTTATTCCTTCCTGTCTTCCCTGTCTGGTATATTGGTCAAATAATTCGCACACGGTAATCTCATCCTCCTCTTTTACACCCATTTTCTGTAAACATTCTAACGTATCTTCCACATTCTTTTCACCGGATAAAGTTCTCAGAAGCTTAATCAGCGCTTCCTTATGCACCACTTTCTGATCGGATCTATATCCATTGCCCTCAGCCAGGTAATCCACCACAATACGCATATCGCTCTGAAATAAGTTTCTTATTTCCTTCGGCAGTTTTCTCATTTCAAATACATGCAGTTTCAAATCATCTATATAACTCAATACTTTTCCAGGATAATTTCTGCTCTGAAACATTTCGTAAATGCTTCTGTTCTGCTTCCATGATCCCTCTCCCCAGTATAAAACAATTTCGACTACCGGATAAACGTCTTTCACTTTACCATCGTACTGTTCACGATATGCACTGCCAACATAACCTGCCTTCCGAAATATCATCTTGGAATCCAGTCTTGTCTGATTGGCAAACAGGTACTGCATCGTCACCCGTCCATCATGCATTTCATACCTAGCTACGTCTTCTAACTGGTTCCTCAGATTTTCTCTTCCCTGATATACGGTCTCTGTCGGTGATGCCAGAAGGCTGTCCTTATTTGTCCTCTGCAGTCCCTCATATATTAGTACATTAATAATATCAGCTGCTACATCCGGATATGTTTCAAAATTCTTCGCTGTAAGATCATTTGTTTCCATCTGCTCTCCTTGCCGGGAAATTCAGATGATGACAGATAACCCTTTCATTTTAAAATCTTCTGAAATCTCCCGCTTACATATTTTTGAAAATAAGCATAGATTTCAGATTTAGACGCCAGTCTGAACTGGCCTGACAGCAGCAGAAAAGATCTTTCCCTTGGTAAAAATCAATTTTTATTCCGCTTAATAATGAACACCTGACACAATGATATTGTTTATCATTTCATATATGCTTACATTGAATTGTAAACATATCATATCATACATTTCATTTAGCAGCAATATATTTTGGTCAGTTTACCGTTTTATAATATTTAATTTATAAATGCATTTCTACATCAGCTTATCTATAAACTTTTCATAAAACCATGTCATATCATCAACTTTTGAAAGTATTGTCAGCTCATCCAGGGCAGCATCATAAGACCTGAACGCAGGTGCAGACTCCATATCCGGACGTTCAAAATTCATTAATCAACGCATTTTTACCAACACGATGTCTGTCATAGATAACAATACACTCACAAGAAAGTAACTCGTAAGTTACTTTCTTGTGAGTGTATTAATTCAAGAAATCCTCAAAATCAACAAAAAAGATCCTCAGTTCTGTCAAAGTCTGTGCTTTAATGCTTGAATAAATAATTTATTTATAGAGATCTTCCAGCGTTATTAAATGAACTTCTCCACGCTCCTCTGCCTGAAGAAGGCCATCTGTAAATCCACCCTTTGAAAAAATATAGTAATGATAGGTGCTGCCCTTTCCAAAGGCAGCTGCATACTCCCTGATTAACTCAAGTTCGTCCACTCCAATTTTCTCATTTCTGTACTTACACGAACCAATAATATAGTTCCTACCCTCAACAGGCGTTCCTACAATATCAATTTGTATCTGCATTTTCTTATTCGGATCAGTCCCCCACCATTGACCAATTTCACTCAGTTCAACAGGAAGGTTATCTGAATAATAAAGCAGATAATCCCGACACATCTTCTCAAATATCAGTCCCATATAATCAGGAAGATATTGTTTTACAGCGTGCGGATAGATCTTTGCAATCCTGCCTGAATCAATTGCACTCATGTTGGCAGGCACAAACCGATACCAAAATCGAAAAAAATTGTCTGCCAACAAATAAATAGTCTTCTTACCTGCTTTTTCTGATATTGGTGTTTCTTTTTTTACAATACCAAGTTCCATCAATGTCTTAAGATATTTAGATACTACTGAATTCTCTTCGCCGACCTTTGTCTTAATATCATTCATCCGTGAAGCTCCTTCAGCAATTGCTTTAATGATTGCATTGTAAACAGCCGGTTCCCTAAGTTCCTGCTTCAGCAGATTTCCTGGTTCTTCATACAAATAACTGGATCGGTCAAAAAAGTTACTCAGTAAGGCTTCATCCACACTATCCTTCACATCCAGTTTGTTAATATAATGAGGTACTCCTCCTGTGATGCCGTAAATCAGAGAATTATCCTCTACAGATAAATCAGGATGGAACACTGATGTTTCTTTATAATCCAGTGGCTTTATCTTAAACTGCCCAGTTCTTCTACCATACAACGGGCTTTCCTTTCCAAGCACCTGACTCTCCATGAAGCTCATGGATGAACCACAAAGAATCAAATACATCCTAGTCTCTGTCCACTTATGGTCAATGATGTGCTGCAACATTGCAGAAATAGCAGGTTTCGCTTTGGCAAGATAGGGATATTCATCAATAACAAACACGATTCGTTTTTCTTTCGAAAGTATTGTCAGCTCATCCAGCGCAGCATCATAAGATCTGAACTCAGGTGCAGATTCCATATCCGGACGTTCAAAACTCATAATTGACTTCGAAAGAGCTTCCAGATTTTCTTTTTCTGTCGTATTCAACGCAGAGAAAAAAATCGTTGGTTTGTCCTTACAAAATTCGTTAATCAGCGCAGTTTTACCAACACGTCGTCTGCCATAGATAACAATACACTCAAACTTACCATCTGCATAACGTTTATTCAGTTTTCTGAGTTCCTCCTTACGGCAATAAAACCTACTCATCTTCTTGTCTCCAAATCATTATACTCATAAGAAAGTAACTCGTAATTCACTTTCTTATGAGTATAATAATTCAAGAAATGTTCAAAGTCAATCAAAAAAGATTCTCTGATATTACCTACCAGTACAACCTCATATTCTCTGCAGCATCCGCATCCCCCTGCCCAACAAGTTTTGCACTTATTAGGTGTCAGTTGTGCAATATTCAGTAATTTGTGAACTTTTTCCATATCAAACCCAGTATCTAAATCACCTAAAACAAAAGCATTGCAACTTTCATTAACACGTTCACAAAGATAAAATTTCTCATCCACGTTCACAAACAATCTTGTTGACCCTGCAACACAAGCACCCGATGGATGATATACATTGCCACGATTTCCTTTTGCAATAACTTTTTTATGTATATTCTCTTTCATTACTGCAACCTGAGCTTCCATCAACTTAGATACATATTTTCTATCCAATCTTCCTATCAAATAAAGATATGCCTTAAACAACTCATATCTATAATTTGTATCAAAGAGTTCTGAATAACGAATTTCATTTTTTGAACTATTTTGATTTAGTGTTGTAGCACCAACTATGGCAGAAGAAATAAAGTCATCACTGTCAATGAATATAGGTTCAGTAGCCGTCAATGTCATTCTGATACCGTTAAAATATGCAAATCTGGTTTTAGCATACCCTACTTCTGCTGTTATTGCCTGAAACCATGTTCCACCGTGATCTAAACGTGAACCAACTTGCATTGAAGATCGGTATCTTCTCAAACTGCGAGTGCGACATGATGATGCAGTCATAGTCCCCGGTTGCGATACGGGACACAAACTGTTTCCTCTTGCTCTTCTCAAAGTCACGCTCTGTTGCAACAAGGATATTTGCGGACGGATACAGCCGCATGAACTCCCCTGCCGTCTGCCCCACAATGGATTTTGGCACTACTATGACATTCTTATTGGCAAGACCGAGCCGCCGTTGCTCCATGCACGCTGCCATCATGGTAAAGATTTTCCCTGCCCCTACACAGTGGGCTACTTTAATTTTTTCAAGTATACAAAATATATTGTATATTAACCTTTGTATCAATAGAAAGCATTTTCCGTATCGTAAAATATTCCCGCTTTGATCTTCGCAAAATAAGAAATTCCATGAAACAATTTTGAATGTGATCTTCGCAAAATAAGAAATTATACGAAATTCACTTCGCATAGTCTGTATTTGTCTTATTCTGTGGAATCTGTCATTCAGTTTATCATTATTTGCTTTTTCATTCAATCCAAAGCTTGCTTCTCTGGATCTTTTTTTCCAGATACAAAAAGGCCATCACAGTATCACGCCTCCGTGCACTGCAACAGCCTTTTTGTCTATCCTGTCTTAACCTTCTACAATCAGGTACCTTCCATCTCCTACATCAAATACTTCTTCCGCCTTCAGGATATCGTCTCCCTTCATGCCCTCCGTATCAATTCCTTCTTCTTCAAAAAATTCCCATACCTCCTTCAGAGAATCAACAACAACGGCAAAGCAGTCCTGCAGAAAGGCTTCTGCTTCCTCCGGTGTCTCTGCCACATTCTCCGGGAACAGCTGGCGCTGCTTTTTTAAAAAGCACCGTACTACTGCATCATCAAACTCATCCATATCAGTTCTCCTTTGGTCTGTTTATATTTCAGGCTGGTAATCTCTGATCGCTGCAAGAGAGGGAAGCGCATGTCCTTCATAATCAAAAAGTGCCTGATTGGCCCACTCATTTCCACAGGGTCCTGGATCTTCGATATAGGCAAGAGAGCTCTTTGTGGCCCATCCACTGCCTTCTACCGGAATCCATGCCGGTTCCCAGTAAAAGAAGCCTCTTGCCAGATGCTCCGGTACCTGCTTAAGACGCCGGAACAGCTCCTTCATAAAATCCCTCTGTCCTTCCTTTGTCATAGGAAATTCTATCCTGTCTACAAGCTCCTGTCTGGTTGCCATTCCCTTTCGTTCAGATGGTGCCAGCCTTTCATAGGCAGCATAATCCTCCATGGTAAAGCCCATGGATACCTCGGCTATGATCAGCTCCTTATGGTACCTCTCAGCCATATCCTTCATATTATACTCGAGCATATCAAAGGTGCCATGCCAGAAAGGATAATAGGAAAGACCGATGACATCAAAGTCCTCGCCACGCTCCACATAATGATCGAACCAGTCACGGTACATTTCATTATTGCCGCCATTGTCAAGATGGATCATCACCTTTATCTTCTCATCCCGGAGTCCTGCAAGGAGCGCCTGTCCCGAGATCTCCCTCACGGCCCTGATGCCGGCACTGACAAATCTGGCGATATTATCATATTCCGGTTTCCTGCCATATGGCCAGAGCAGTCCGTTCGTAAGCTCATTTCCTACCTGTACCATATCCGGTAAAAGGCCTTTGCTTTCAAAAACCAGCAGTGTTTCCCTTGTGTAATCATAAACTGCCTGTTCCAGTTCTTCTACAGAATACCCCTTCCATGCTTTT